>Ga0307516_10002269_pt1 | contig 25946 bp, 25 predicted proteins | sample 19_EM_MG_FD_203310 | JGI IMG/M metagenome (GOLD analysis project Ga0307516, IMG submission 203310) | Populus trichocarpa ectomycorrhiza microbial communities from riparian zone in the Pacific Northwest, United States - 19_EM | ecosystem: Host-associated > Plants > Roots > Unclassified | place...
CAGCTCGAGGCTGCATCTACCCGAACGGTATGGAAGACCATTCAACACCACAATACACATCATAAACCAATCCCCCCACTTGACGGAAAATCCGACTTCCAAGGAAAGTGTGACAGCCAACGGAATGTGCTCTTCCCTGCGGTCAATACAGCCCCAAGAACCCCCCTCCCCCCCAACCTCCTCCCCTCCACCAAAGATCTACGTCAACAGTCTAGACCAGTTACTGCATCCGAAATCCGTCGAACCATCACGTGCTTGAAATATGGCAGTTCAGTCGGACCTGACAACATCACATATGATACACTATGACGGTTCAACGAGTCCCTCCCAAACGTCTTTCCCAGCCTCTTCACGGCATGTCTCACATATGCTGTCCACCCACCGGAATGGAAAACGGCAAACTGTGTTGTTGTTCCCAAACCCGGCAAGAAATTGTACTCAGACCCGAAATCTTACCGTCCAATCTCCCTTCAATCATGCTTCGGAAAATTGCTGGAATCAATCGTAGCCAAGCGTCTCTCCCACTGAGCCCTGACATGTGGGGCGACCCATCCTTCACAGATGGGTGCGCAGTCCGAGAACTCTGCAATCGATGCCTTGGTTCGCACAATCACTCCCATTGCCAACTCCATCAGCAAGAAGAAAACCTCCAATACACGCCCTGCAAGGCCAGCAGTACTCACACACGATATTGAAGGAGCTTTCAACCAGGTCCACCCGTCGACTCTTCTGGAGGTCCTTCACCAACGCCAGATGCCGCTATACCTCACCAAGTGGGTGGCAGCGTTCAACACTGATCGAGAAATCGCCTTTGGGTTTGACCACCAATCCGAAACGCCACAGCCATACCGGTGCGGCCTGCCACAAGGGTCGCCAATGTCACCAATCCTCTTCCTCATCTACTCTAATGCCATGCTGGAAAGGGAGCATTACTCCGCAGACGCCATCGACACCTCCTATGTGGACGACGTCTGTATGGTACAGCTGTCGCATACAGTATCACGGGCCAACACAGTCCTTGCAGAAAGAACTGAACAGTACCTGAAGAATGGTGTACGCCTTGGACTCACCTTTGCATCACCCAAGACAGAACTGCTTTACTGCCTCCCCCTGAACAGTAAGGATAAGAACAAGAGCCTCTCCTCACACTCCCCCCTCCGAATACTTGACACCACCATCCTCGCCAAACGACAAATTAAATACCTGGGTGTATTTATTGACGAGTCACTCACGTTCATACACCACGCTACAATGGCAGCTGCCCGGGGACATAAGATCCTGGGAAGTTTAGGCTTTTTGCGGCACCGATCCCGTGGTATTCCGGCATATATCAGCCACCACCTGGCAATGACAGCAATCCTCCCTGCGATGTTCTGGGCATCCCCAGCATGGTGGGCTGCTACGCCGATGGTGATTACCACGCTCAAAGTGACATATAACTCGATCGCACGCTGGATTACTGGCTTACCACTCAACACCCGTACAACAAACCTCATCACCCTCGCGCACCTACCACCAATGGAAGCATATCTGGACTACCTATCCTTACGGTATGCAATTCGACTTCATTTCCTCCCCACCTTCCACGCCCTCGGTCCTCCACGGGCGCAACCGGAGACCCACCCCAACCTCCCAGGATTGCACTACCTCTACAACCTTAGCAAAAATCTCGTACAAGGGAAGCTGGAAGATCGCACAACCACCTCAACAGTTGAGGGGGTGGCGAAGACCACTTCTCCCAACCCAGATAAAACGACACAACCGAGACGACTCCACGAAAAATGGTTGACCACACTGGCCGAGCATACAGTCACGATCTACACCGACGGCTCCAAACTGGCAGATGGATCAGTCGGCTGCGGATGGGTGATCTATCACTGTAGAAACCAACAGCTTCACCAGCTAACTGAAGGGCGCTGCCACCTTGGCCGGAGGGCTGAAGTTTACGACGCCGAACTTCACGCGGTACAGGAAGCCGTTACTACCCTACTCACCACCACAATTTCACGGTCAGCAGTGTACATCTGCATCGACAACCAAGCCGCTATCGATACACTCCATCACAACGAATCCAACCACGAATTCGCACGCCGCGCGCTGGAAGTCATCTCACGTTTACAACTCCTAGGATGGCAGATCTCCACCGTATGGTGCCCCTCCCACTGCAACATCCCCGGCAATGAGAAAGCCGACAATCTCGCAAAGATGGCAGCGTCAGCTACTGTACCCTGTCGATTTGCCCTCACAACGAAGTACTGGCTGCTGGCTCAGGCCAGGAAAGGTTTCCTCGAACGATGGAAGAAGGAGCTCCCACTCTCTAACCCTTCATTCAAATTTCCCAGCCATCTGCACGGTGTCGACTGGACCGACACACGGGCAATGTGGCGAGTCTTCTGCAACCGGTCACCCTCCGACCCCCCACCCAACATCACTGCCGACCCATGTCCTTGTGGGCTGAGTCTGAACTCATCACATCACCTGCTGCAAGAGTGTGTACTGCTGACCAAGCACCGTACCGAACTCCTACAATCCACCACCGGTGATATCCAGACCGCAAGCTTCCTTACAGCACCCAGGAACACCCAACCGATCCGCCGTTTCCTCCGAGCTACTGGCTTAGGCCATTCGACCCACCTCTGCTTCGACAATAGAAGCAACGACTCTGCGATGAATGACAACGATGACACCAGTTCAGACTTACCTGAACCGGACTTTAGCGCATTCGAACCTTGATTATGACACAAAGATTGGCACAGATGGGGGGGAAAAGGGCAGATGGAGGGAGGAGTTTTCTTTTCTTTTTCTTTTTCTGTTTTGCCTGTGTGATTCTCCTTCACTGCTTTTCGCATCATGGTTGCTTTGTTACTTGCTTTTTTTGCAAAAGATGTCCTTGGTGCAGTTACTTGTTGGCGGTTGGGAAAGATGGGAACCCCATGGGGGTGGTATGATGAGGAGGAGTGTAGATAGCCTGTAGTGCTGCACACAATAGATCAAAGTTGCATATTCTCCCGAATCCCACCCCCACCGTTTCGCCACAAACTCCTCTCTCCTGCCATCGAATATGTCCGAAATAGTCTCAAAACGTTCCCAAAGAGCCAGCCTACAGCCCCATTAGCTGGAAAGTTGATTCTCTTGAGTTCCGTTTTCGACCCCCCCTCGACCCCACTGTGGTGATCTCGGGTTTTTGCGTGCCCAACCATCACCATCACTCTCACCAGCTTCATGACTCCCTCCGGCCATGGCCTAGGACCTCCCGATTCCTCTATTGGCACCAGTGGTACTGGAATCAGCTCTGGCGGTCGACCTTCTGCTGCCAATTCCAACAACTACTCACGCTCTCCTATGAAACGCCCTCGTACTGAATCTGGCTCTGAGAACGACACTGATGGTGAATCAGAGATGGATGCAATGGAGTGTCAACCTACCCAGCACATTACTGCAACCCAGGCAATAGGAGACGTTGTCGATGAGCTCCCCACTGTCAATCCTACGATGACCCCTCTGCTCAGCCCCGAACATGCAGCCATTCAGGCAGACTTCGAAATCATCACGGCCACAGCTATGGAGCAACTCTACTCGCGAATTACAGCCAAAATCAGTACGTCTGTTGCCGCAACATTTCAGAAGACCACAAGCCATCTCAATCAGCAAATTGGCTTGCTAAATGCGCACATCACCCAAATGCAGCAGCAACTTCTCACCAACCAAAATTCGACCCTTCCTCCCCAAACCACTCCGATTACAGCCCCAACCAAGAAGATTTTCAAGACAAAGTTGGAGAAGAAGAACACCAGCGAGCACCAAGCCAGAACTAGCATTGTAAGTGCTATTTCTGATATCACTGAATCGTCGACTACACCGCCAACACCAGTCTCCAATACACGCGGTTGGGAGACTGTGAAGGGTACTGGCCAGCAGAAGCAGAAGAACACCAGTCCGACGAAACTCATCCCGATGATCTACCCACAAGTGGAACGTGAAGTGTCATGTCACTTCCTCGAGCAAAAGGACAACAATACGCCAGGCAACGACTATACCACTCGACAAAATGCCACCGATACAGCACTCCGCCATGTCAACTCTTCTCTTGTTGACAACAAAGATGTCACTGCACCACCATTCATACATGCACGTATCATGGTACGTGGCACGATCATCTTTACCACCAGCACTACCCAAAACAACATTGTCTACAAGGACTACAAAACGATAATTGCCGATGCTCTTACCTACTACGGGAAGTGCGAAACAGTTGAAATTGGAAAACGCTTCAGCCAGTTTCTCCTTCACAGTGTCCCCACCCATCTTTCCCTACCTGAAATCTCAGACAGTATTGCCACTAACTACCCCCAACTCGTCCAAGGCCAGACGCCACGGTGGCTTACTCCTGCCAGTCAATGAGAAAACAAAACGAACTCTACAATTGTCATGACACTTACAGAGAATGTCAAAAAGGCAAGCATTGGCCACCAGAACCTCATCATCTGCAACCGCCAATGTCAGCTGGAGGACTATATCGCATACGGTCGAAGCACCCAATGTCACAACTGCCAGGCCTACAGACACTCCGCTGCTCTGTACCAAAACACCCCCTGCTGTGCGGTCTGCGCAAACCCCCACGAAACTAAAGAGCATCCGTGCACCCTCCCAACGTGCAAGAAGAGCCCTGCCTGCACCCACCCTCCGTTCCGATGTGCAAACTGCAACTCACCACACAAGGCCAGCGACCCGAATTGCCCCGAACGAATCAAGATACGCATTCTCACCAAACCGACTACAACCAATCAGGGAGACGCCCCCATGGCGGGAGTAGCCGAATAAATGACCCTACATGCCGTTGGGTCCGTACAGCTGCTGAACTGTGCGAGAGGCCAAGCAACGACAATTTCAGCCCTCCAAGATTTCGCCAAAAACCCCGAAAACCTCATCTTACTCCTTCAAGAACCATGGTACGACAAACATGGACACCCTCCCACACTGCCAGACTTCAACAATTTCACACCAACACCTATCAAACCAAGATGTGTGACATACGTCCGCCGCACACCTGGCCTCACTGCAAGAACATCATTTACTGCCCAGGACTCTTTCCTCGGAACTACAATTACCTCAATACAGAATTCTACGACAATCACCTTTACCCTCTACAACTTCTACTCGCCAGGGCGCCCAGAACCTATCGCAAGACTCCTTCCAAGCATTCCAGTACCGAAAGAATGCATCCTGATGGGGGATCTGAATGCTCACCATGTATGGTGGCAAGGACCTCTACCTCACACTGCACGAACCTCACCAGCAAGCCACCGTCTTGCAGAATGGCTCGAATCCAACAACTTTCAACTACATAACGAACCTGGACTACCCACTCACCACCCCAGGAACGGAGGTACCCCATCTACCATCGATCTATGTCTCTCTAGGGGTGACATCACCACCTCGATCCTTTCACTGGCTGTAAACCACGACACCACATCCGATCACAGCTCCATCACTGTTATGCTATCCCTTCCCTCCTCAATACCTACAGCTTCAGTGCGGCGCAACTGGAATAAGGCAAACTGGGAAATCTTCAGTGAGCATATCCGTTCCACTGGTATTGACCTGACAAATCTGCAAGGAAAAGAAGATACATTGCGAGCAGTTACCAATGTTACAACCATACTCCACCAAGCCATCAATGCTGCTGTCCCTACAGGCACTCCACGGAAACCTGAAGCACCATGGTGGAATCACAGCTTGACACTTGCGAAACGGTCGGTTAAAAGGGCAGACAAACGGGTACGACGATGTCCATCTCCGGAGAATCGAGCGGATAGTCAAAACAAGCACCGCCACTGGACGACGATGGTACGAGCAGCTAAAACGGCATACCGTATCAAGCAACTGCAAACTACGAATACCAGGACCATTTGGAAAACTATCCGCCATCACAATACACATCATCGCCCCATTCTACCACTCGAAGGACAGACCGAATTTCGGGCCAAATGTGCATCACTACGGAATGCACTCTTTCCAGCTGTCAACAACCTACCCCGCCAACATCTCCCAGACAACTTCCTCACCTCGAAACTTGATTTGTATCGACAAAGCCATCCAGTCACAGCCCGCGAAGTCTCACTAGCCATCACCAATCTGAAATATGGTACATCAGTTGGACCAGATGGGATCAGCTACACTACACTCCGCCACCTACACGACACCATGCCTGGAGTCCTCCCTCTCCTCTTTGATGCTTGTCTAACCCACACAGTCCACGCACCGGAATGGAAAGTGGCCAACTGTGTGGTCATTCCGAAGCCAGGCAAATCATCCTACACACACCCGAAATCATACTGACCCATCTCCCTCCAATCCTGCTTCGGTAAACTCCTCGAATCAATTGTGGCAAATCGACTTGCACATGCTGCTCTCCGATGCAGTGGTACCCACCCCTCTCAGATGGGCGCCCAGCCTGAAAATTCTGCGGTGGACGCCCTTCTCCGCACGATTACACCGATTGCCAGGGCTATCAGCATGAAGAAGACCAACAAGAAATGTGCCCCCCGACCAGCGGTGCTGACGCACGATATCGAAGGAGCATTCAACCAGGTCCACCCCTCAACACTGCAAGACGTTATTCACCAAAGACGTATGCCAACATACCTAATGAACTGGGTTTCAGCTTTTAATACGGACTGAAAAATTGCCTTCGGCTTTGACCAGCAGTCCGAAGATCCCCAACCTTATGAATGCGGCCTCCCCCAAGGTTCACCAGTCTCACCCATCCTATTCCTCATTTTCAGTAATGCTATGCTGGAAAAACAACATTACCCAGCAGATGCCACTGATACTTCATATGTCGATGATGTCTGCATGGTACAAATGTCACAAAGCATAGCAGAAGCGAACACACTACTGGAAGATCGAACTGAACAACACCTCCACCGTGGTCTGCACCTTGGACTCACCTTTGCACCAAGCAAATTGGAACTCCTCTATTGTCTTCCCCTTACCAGCAAATTCAAAAACATCAGCCTTTCCTCCCATCCTCCCCTCCGGGTAATGAACACCACGATTACACCGTAGCGTCAAATCAAATACCTGGTGTTTATATTGACGAATCTCTCAGCTTCCTCCACCATGCTTCTATGGCAGCCAGTCAAGGAAGCAGGGTACTCGGCAGTTTCAATTTCCTATGACACCGGTCACGTGGTATCCCGGCTCATATTGCACACCACCTGGCACTGACGGCCATACTGCCTGCTATGTTTTGGACCTCTCCAGCATGGTGGACTGGCGCTCCGATGCTAATTTCCACCCTCAAAATCACCTATAATGCAATAGCATGGTGGATTACTGGACTACCATACAACACCCGGCTTACCAATCTCCTCACACTCGCACACCTTCCCCCGATGGAGGCGTACCTCGACTACCTTTCTCTACGATACGCCATTCGACTCCACTTCCTGCCTGATCACCATGCCCTCAGCTGGCCACATCCAGACCAAATGACTCGCAACAATCTTCCAGGTCTCCACCGCCTCTATGCGCTCAGCAAGCACCTTGTTTTGGGGAAGCTCAAAGATCAGACGAGTACCTCTACTGCGGATGGAGTACCCAAAATCATCTCTCCCAACCCTGACAAAACAACATCACCCCAAAAACTACACGAAAAATGGCTTTGCTCACTTCCTGACCACACCATTGTTGTTTACACCGATGGCTCTAAGCTGGACAGTGGCGCAACTGGATGCGGATGGGTGATTTTCAACATCGGAAATCAACAACTCTTTAAGATCAAAGAAGGAAGCTGCCACCTTGGGAACTGTGCAGAAGTCTATGATGCCGAATTACATGCCGTCCAAGAAGCCACCAACGCCCTCTTTACCACCACCATTCCACCCTCAGCAATTTTCATCTGTATCGACAACCAAGCAGCAATCGATACGCTCCAGTTCAACAAAGACAACCACGAATATGCTCGACACGCCATTGACTCCTTTGCACAACTCCGACTACTGGGTTGGGATATCAGTACGGTCTGGTGCCCCTCGCACTGCGGCATTCCAGGTAATGAACGTGCGGATACACTCGCAAAACTCGGAACCTCAGACCCGATTCCGTGCCAGCATGCTGCCACCACCAAGATCTGGCTCCAAACGCAGGCACGAGCCCAACTCCTTCGACGTTGGAAACAGGAACTTCCACTCTCCAACCCCTCCTTTACCTTTCCAGCTCATCTACACAATGTTGAATGGGCAGATACACAGGCCCTTTGGTGAGTTTTCTGCAACAGATCCCCTTCTGACCCACATCCGAACAAAACGGCGGATCCCTGTCCATGTGGGCAAGACCTACACACATCTCACCATCTCCTACGCGACTGCACCCTCCTTACACAACGGCATTCTCAGATGCAGCTCTCCACCTCTGGTGATCTCCAATTTCTTTCTTTCCTCACCAACCCAGCAAACTGACTTGGACTTCGAAACTTTCTGCAAGCTACTGGACTCGGCTACTCTACAAATATCTCCTACGATAAACAACCCATACCCATACAGAAAGACGAAGATTCGGATTCGGATTCATCCGAGCCGGACTTTGGAGTCTTTGAACCATAAAAACGACAATTCGATCAACAGAATGATAGATCTGAAAGGTTGCTGAGAAGCTGCTCTTGGTTTGCCTTTCTGATACCCCCCTCTCAGGTGGTTTGTTGGTTGAACGCGATTTTGTTTCTGATTTTCTTTCATTTGGTGCGAATGTTCTGTTTGGCGGTTGGAAAGATGGGAACCCCATGGGGGTGATATGGCGTGGAGGAGTGCATGTAGTCTGAAGTACTGAAGCACAAGCGAATTAAATGGCATATTATCCACTCCAACACCCCCAACCTTCCGCGAGCGCAACAACAACAACTTCTCCCCACGGCCATCAGAGTCTACCTCTGATGGCCGAGGTGTTACACCTGAGTATCTAGAGTACATAAGCGGTAGAGTTAGAATGGGGCTGGCGGGTGACAGATGATGATCCTAGAGTCTAGGCGGGAGTTAAGGGAACGGAGATTAGCTTACGGCCGAGACCGGCCACAAGGGGTAAACTCCAGGATGAGGGGTCGAAGTGCCAACAAAGCGGATAAGCTAGACAGACACTGGTTGGGCTCTCGAATGAGAGGAACCACATACGATAAAAAGTCTGGGTCCCTACGAGGAGAGACCACGTACGAACAGTCTGGGGCTAGCACCCTGCCCGACGGCATGAAGAGCTCATCTCCCTTATCTACACCCCGGCTATGACCAATGGATCACCCACGGGGCCTAGGCGCCTTGGGGGAATCCAAACCCGAGTCACCACTTCTCATGCTACTGCTCTCAGAATAAAAAGAAAGAGATTCTTCCTCCTGACGAGAAAGAATCCCCAGCACGAATATCACCAACACTACCACCAGACCCACACACAAGATCTAAGGTTATTCCGCTGTGAATTACCGAAAGTAGCCTGATTACCTTCGATTCTCCATACACTCCAGTTACGATACAACCCCAGTGTCACACTATAACCTTGATCTCAAATCACCCTACTTTCATGACTTGCTTCGACGCTACCTACTTCGAAGACCACATCTATCTACTCCAGCTATCTACCCTCCTGGAACCCAAGTCTCAGTACTCCTTCGACTATACATTCCAATCAATCGATAGCGAGTTAGCCAACTACGAACAGTGGGATACATTCAGCGACAGACCTATCTCTACTCCCTACCAAGAAGGCGATCAAGAGCCCTGGAACTGGTATACGCAATACTGGCTCAACTGCACCCACCACCATAAAAACGCCGAATTTACAGAGGACGAGCTCCGAGATCTCTGTGACTATTATTTCACCGACGACGAAACAATCTACACAGGAGACTTCCTCGACCAATATTAGAAGATGTCTGCTTCATCCGACTTCAACATGCTCTGACTGGAAGCCCCTCGGGACCTGCTTCAGATCACCGACGAAACTCCCGCACTGGAGCAGGTGATAGAACTGGCCAACCCTGCGGTTTGGGTCCGAACCATGGCTCGACAACAAAGGCAGGCGGAAAGCGACCTTGAACAACTCACCGAGTTATGCGGCAACACAATCGACCGGACTGACCAGCAAATGCAACGAATCGAGGAGGCCTACAGAACTCTGGCAGAAGGCACCTGGTACGTATATGACCGAGTACACGCTAACGAAGAAATCGCAGAAGCCTGGGTTCTCACTGAGTTGGCCAATGCCACAAACACTTATCAGATGCTCGCGCATAACGTATGGCAAGCCATTTTGGAACGAACTGACGAGGACAACCAGCGGCAAATATGCCAGGCAACCCAGCTCACCCGAGTCAACGACACCCTCGCATTCCTTGCCGAAGCCAACACTGCCCAAAGCCAGCATTTGGCTACCTTTCAAGGTAATGTGGAACTATGGGCAGCTGACCATCAGCGAAAAATGAGCAGAGTAGAAGAAGAGTTACATCGGGCAAGGGAAGAGATTCGGCGGATCGCTACCCGGATACCCCTCCCGGGGTCACCAAGGCTGAGGGCCCCTTCCTCGGAACCGCTACAGCTCTGGCGAAGTCCGGCCAAATTGCCCAGCACCAGCACCGTATCAGCCGCGGCACCGCCACCCTTGCCAAGGTGACCGATTCTCCGAAGCCCGATCTGGCTCGCTCCCACGCCTGCTGCTCGAAGGCAAAGGCGGCCCGCTATCCCACTGTCAAGCCCACCACTACCCCCTCTCTCGCTGTTGCCCGCAGTTGGAGCCACGGGAGGAGGAGGAACGGGACCTCCGCAGGGACCCCAACGGGCGGTCGGCTCACCCTTGCCCTCGCCTTCACCACCGCCCAGCAGGGACGACGACGACCTATACGTACAAAACCTCCCCGCGGGAAGACCCCCGCCAGACACAAGGGAGCCCACGCGCGCGTAGGTTGCCACCATGCTCACGCCAGAAGAGATAGCAAGGCTGGTGGTTACAGGGATTGCAGCAGCGAGGGTTCACAAGAGACCCGAACAATCAAGAAACCAGATAAACGCCTCAAGGCTGAAAATGGAGAACCCCGAAAAATTTGACGGGAAAAGTTCGTCCACTTTCAACCAGTGGTGGGAATCAGTCACAATGTATCTGGGATTCTACTCAGAAACAATTGACCGACAAAAGATCGCCTGGGTCGGAACTCTCCTGACGGATACCGCCTTGGTATAGCATCTCCACCGATACCGCAAGCTGTGGGAAAACGACACGTGGGCCAATTACTCAGCAGCCATCCGAGCGGAATATCGGAACGAGCGCGAAGCAGCTGACGCCCAACTCAAGCTGGGGCAGCTCAAATACCAGGGATCCATTCGCGCTTACCTAACGGAGTTCCGAGTGCTCAATAACTTCGCCCGCGCAACCGGTGAAGCACTAAGAGAAAAAGTGGACTTGGCGATGCCAGACGCAGTACTTGATATGCGCTTCACCCACTACCTCGAGGATTTCGCGGACAACGAAGGATTCCTGCAAGCCACCCACCAAGCAGGCCTACAGGTGGAAAAGAAAAAGGCCCTAAAAGCGGCTAAGGAAGCAATGTGCGCAGGACCCATACCGGCCAAGGACGGAAAGAAGGACGACCGACACAGGGACGGTCGAAGGAAGGAAGAAACCTGGCCACCTAAGCATGAGGAAACTCGGCAGAAAGAAGCTCGCCCACCAAGGGACGGGTGGGGAACCCTGGGAGCCACCCTAAAAGGAGTACCACAGAACGAAGTGGACATCCACAAAAAGGACCGAGATAACTGCTGGCGATGCAGAAGGTCAGTCCACAAAACCTACGACAGCTTCTCCTTCCAGACAGTACAAGGAACAACGCTGCCACCAGCACCATGGAAGGTCGCAGCTGTAACCACAGCTACCCCCACAACCGGGAAAAGAACACGGGTAGACGAACCCGAAAGCGTCCCAGCCACCAAGCAGCAGAAGGTTGCCGCAGTCGAAGAGATGGTCATGGACCTACCGCTATGGGCAGAATCCGAAGGGTCGGATTTTTAAGAAACTCTGTCCTGGCGCCCAACAGAGTTACTAACCTAATATGTGGCGCCTCAAAAAGAAAACAGGAAGGACCGGACACGGAAACAGTGGAGCCAAGGAAAAGGCGACAAACCCGCCCAATAATCCCCATGGTACTCCACTTGAATGGAAAACGTCACCCGGTAAGAGTGCTTCTGGATACGGGATGCTCAATACCCCTTATTAGCCAACGAACCATCAAAAAACTAGGAATTGAGCGCAAAACTCACAAAACCACTCGAACCATTGAAAACTTCACGGGAGAAACGGTTAGAAATGCAGGTCAATATTATACAAAACCAATGCAATTACAACACCGAAACCATTTCACCAATGAACAGTTTGAGATCGCACTGATGGAGGAAGCCATCGACCTGTTCCTCCCATTCAAATGGATCGAACGACACCCACCGCAGGGGGCCTGGAGCTCGGAAGAAATGAGGTTTAGCAGCGTTCGAGGTGTGGAACAATGCACCAAGTTAGAAACCAACGAATTCTCGTTATCCTGGGATGATTCGGTGGCTGAAGATCCCTCAGCTGGCTTCATAGGATACGTCTCCGAAGCAACAACAGACGCAGACCCGCTCAGCCTGGTCCCAGAGAAATTCCACCCATACCTAGCAATCATGGGGAAGGAAGCCGCCGACGCCCTCCCGGAGCATCGCCTGTATGACTGCAGGATCAACCTCCAAGAAGGACAGACGGCGCCGTGGGGACCCATCTACCCGCTGTCTGAGTTAGAACTCCTGACCTTGCGGGAATGGCTTAAAGAAATGGAACGCACAGGGAAAATTAGGCGCTCCACGTCCCCCGCCGGCTCGCCCATCCTCTTCATTCCAAAACCAAACGGAAGAGGCCTTCGCCTATGTGTGGACTACCGGGCGCTGAACCGCATCACGGTCCCCAACTGATACCCGCTACCGCTGATGCAGGAACTGCAGGACCAAGTCCAAGGAGCCAAATGGTTCACCAAGATGGACCTCAAAAACGGATTCCACCTGGTCGGAATACGGGAAGGTGACGAATGGAAGACCGCCTATCGAACCCGCTACGGACTCTTTGAGTTCCAGGTCATGCCGTTCGGTCTAACCAACGCTCCTTCCATATTCCAAGATATGATGAACCACATATTTTCGGACATATTGGACCTAGGCGTAATAGCCTATACGGACGACATACTGATCTACACGAAAAAAGAGGAAGAGCACGACTGACTCGTGGAAGATATCCTACAAAGGCTAACGAACAACGGACTGGCAGTATCACCGGAAAAATGCGTGTGGAAAAAACCAAAAGTGGAGTTCCTAGGTTACATGATCGGAAGAGATGGAATTGAGATGTCAACAGACAAGGTCGACGCAGTGCTAAGCTGGAAAACACCGAACTCGTTGACAGAAGTACAGGCGTTCCTAGGATTCACTAACTTCTACCGACGTTTCATCCGGAACTACTCCAAGGTAGCGCGTCCGCTGACCGAGCTGACCAAGAAAACGGAACAATGGTCCTGGAATACGGAAGCCGAAGCCGCCTTCCAAGAACTGAAAAAGAGTTTTACTCAGGTGCCGATTCTAACCCACTTCGATCCAACAAGACCGGTCATCATCGAAACCGACGCCTCGGACTTCGCGATAGGAGTGGTCTTGTCCCAATGAGACGAAGAAAACTGGTTGCACCCAGTGGCGTTCCACTCCCGAAAGTTCCAACCTGCGGAGATCAACTATGATATTCACGACAAGGAACTTTTGGCCATCGTCGACACATTTAAGCACTGGTGCTGATACTGTGAAGGAGCAGAGCACCAGATACAGGTATTCACAGACCACCACAACCTGAAGTACTTCACTACAACAAAAGTGCTTAATTGGCGACAGGCCCATTGGGCGGAACACCTAGCTGACATAAACTTCCGAATCTATTACCGACCAGGAGCTCAAAACGGGAAGCCAGACGCACTTTCCAGGTGTTTGGAGTACTGCCCGGAAAAGGGGGGGATAGAAAACCAGCCGATAACGACGATTTTGGAAGAAAAGCACTTGGAAGAACGCCGAACCCGTTCGTTCGTCTGTTCGTCAGCCAGACTAACCTCACTTCCAGCGCGGAAATGGAACCCACGCTTCATGGAGGAAGTCAGAAAGGCGGCAACAAGCGACTCTGTTTACAGCCAAGCCCGAAATCGGATGGAACAGGAAGCGGTGTCGGAAGACCGAAAGGACAAGGAAGGAATACTGGAAGTCCGTGACGGACTGCTCTACAGAAAGGGCATGCTATGGGTCCCGGAAGGACTGATCGACCAGATACTACGATCAGAACACGACACCAAGGTAGAGGGACACATGGGCCAGGATAAGACAATCGAGCTCGTCCGCAGAAACTTCTGGTGGCCAAAGATAAACGAATGAATAACCGATTTCATCAGAAGTTGCCCGGAATGCCAGCAGAATAAAGCCGCCCACCACCGACCATACGGACTGACCTCACCCTTGGAGCTACCATAGGCCCCATGGCAGTCAATAGCAATGGATTTCATAACGGAACTACTGCTATCGGAGGAATGCGACCAGCTCTGGGTAGTCGTCGACCGGTTCACCAAGATGGCACACTTCATACCATTACCAAAAACCTGCAAGACTGCACCAGACTTGGCGATCGCCTTCACAAGGGAGGTATGGAAATTCCACGGCCTACCAACTGATATCGTGTCAGACCGAGATTCCAGATTCACGTCAGAAGCATGGAAGGAGTTCTTGCAGCTGTCGGACATCCGGCCTCGGATGTCAACGGCCTTCCACCCACAGACCGACAGGCAGACAGAACAGCTCAATCAAACGATCGAGGCCTACCTCCGAGCCTTTGCTACCAGAGAACAGGATAACTGGGTGTCCCTGCTACCAATGGGGGAATTCGCATACAATAACTCGGTCACAAGGGGCAACGGAATGATGCCGTTCTACACCAACTACGGGTTTCACCCGGCGGCAGTCGACCCACCTAAAGAAACGGATGAACCCCTTAATCCAGCCAGCACCGTCTACGGCCATTGGATGAAGACGGTACACGAAGAGTCTCGGAAGGGACTGGAGGCCACGCAAGAACGAATGCGCCGATACACCGACCCGGATCGAAAGGAACCCCCAGCATACCAGGTGGGAGACTTGGTAATGCTCAACGGCCGCAACATCAGAACGCGCCGCCCCTCAAAGAAACTGGACCACAAAAATCATGGTCCCTTCCAGATAGAAAAGATTGTCTACCCGCTGACTGTCCGCCTCACGCTACCTCGGAAATGGAAGATCCACAACGTCTTCCATGTCTCGCTCCTTGAACCGTACCGAACCAGTGAACATCGAGCACCTTCGGACCCATCGAAGGTGTTGCGAGAGGCTGACGACATCGAACAGTCAGAAGAATACGATGTGGAAGAAGTTAGGTCCTCGGTCGAGCGGGGCCGGGGAAACAACAAACGAATCCTATACCTTGTCAAATGGCTCGACTATCCAGAACGCAAGGACTGGACGGAGGAACCCTTCGACAACTTTTCAGTAGGCGGTCTGGAAAAACTCCAGGAGTTTCATCAACGGAACCTGGATACACCGAGGGACTACCGGCTCACCGACGCCTAGGCGGGATGTCCACAGAAGGGCCCGACGAGGCACGAGCGGTAGTGAGGATGAAGGGGACGGAGGACTTCATCTCACACCCACACCTATGTCACACAGTTGACCAACTTTCGGAATAAGGGACTGGCGGTTCGAATCCAGGGCTGCGGGTGCACCCCGCCCCCGACAGCACGGGCACTCCTCGGTACACCCTCAGGAGGCCGCTACCCGGATCCCGGTTACCAGCGCAAAGGACACTATAGGCTCTTCCCGCACGAAAAGAGCTCGGTTCGGAACGACCCCGAAACTGAAGTCCGAAACGAGGATCAACTCCGAGAAGAAAGACCCGCTTCTCGGGCACCCACAGGCCTCTCTGAAAGGGGCACCCACGCCAGGTACCACACAACGCGGTAACGAGGACTCGGGAGAACCTGAAGGAAGATACGGGACGACGACCGAGAAGGCACGGGCACTTCTTGACACGCTTGCTTCATCCGGATGAATTGTCGTGGCCTCTATCTGAATCCCAGTTTCAGCCCTCGGCCCACCGAATTCCTACTCACTCTCTCGAGGAACCGAATCCCGGTTGGGACACGGCGCGACCCCACGACAAAACGAACAGTACGAGTATGCACCGGCCTACTCGGAGGGCCCAGTCATTCTGACAGAGTACAGAGTCATGTCCTGCTCCGGTAGCTGGGAGGGCTGTAGGGGAGGAGGACTACAGTCACGGTAACCCCATTACAGAAGTTACCCCACGAAAAGACACACATCCAGAAAGAGACGGGCTACCTAGATAAAAAGAAAAAGTGTTAGCGCTCGGGACGAGGCTAAGGGGAAGGGGAGGTAGTGTTACACCTGAGTATCTAGAGTACATAAGTGGTAGAGTTAGAACAGGGCTGGCGGGTGACAGATGATGATCCTTGAGTCTAGGCGGGAGTTAAGGGAACGGAGATTAGCTTACGGCCGAGACCAGCCGCAAGGGGTAAACTCCGGGATGAGGGGTCGAAGTGCCAACAAAGCGGATGAGCTAGGCAGACACTGGTTGGGCTCTCGAACGAGAGGAACCACGCACGATAAAAAGTCTGGGTCCCTGCAGGGAGAGACCACGTACGAACGGTCTGGGGCTAGCATCCCGCCCGACGGCATGAAGAGCTCATCTCCCTTATCTACACCCCGGCCATGACCAATGGATCACCCATGGGGCCTAGGCGCCTCGGGGGAATCCAAATCCGAGTCACCACTTCTCATGCTACTGCTCTCAGAATAAAAAGAAAGAGATTCTTCCTCCCGACAAGAAAGAATCCCCAGCACGAACATCACCAACACTACCACCAGACCCACACACAAGATCTAAGGTTATTCCGCTGTGAATTACCAAAAGTAGCCTGATTACCTTCGATTCTCCATACACTCCGGTTACGATACAACCCCAGTGTCACACGAGGGCATCTACAACACTTCCACTGTCGCGCCATCGCGACCGATCCAACTCTTTCTTTTCCTGTCGCGCCCGCGTGACAGAAAACGACAACTTCTCTCGGGTCGCGTCTTTTGCGTTGGCACGACCAGACCCCTCCTCAAAAACCCCGGGGGCATAGCTTTGACCCTGAAAAGTCAGCCAAGTCCACACCCACCCACACCTCGGCTACAGCAGGACCCCTGTCCTGGCTGCCAGCCACCAACCACAACCCCTCCCGGCAGCTGTGCGTACCCACGCACATACCCACCGGCCCACCACCACCCAGCGGCTGCGAGTTTTGGCTCTTGTAAACCACCACCACGATGCCCAGTGGTCATGGGCTCCGGCTCGCACACCCACCAGGCCCCTTCGGCGGTCGTATGCTCAGCGCATACGGCCAACGACCCAAACCAACCCCTCCCCCGATGGCCACACACACCTGCGTATGCTCCTGATGGCCCACCACCACCCGGCAGCTGTTGGCCACAGCCCACACTGCCCCAAACACCATCGGCAATCGAGTGCCCTGGCACATCTGAACGCCAAAACATCACCATCCAGTGACTGACGGCCCCGGCCTCGTCACCACCAAACCACAAGGTCGCGGGCTTCGGCACGCATGACCAACCCACCACACGGTCGCGGGCTCCAGCATGGGCGACCACACACCTTTTCCTTTTTCCTTGGGTTGTTGTTTTTCCTTGGTGCCTCTTCTTTCCTTTTGAGATCACTAGAAGGCGAGCCCGGGCCTGTATACTTTGTGCTTTGCGCCATAGCTAGATGGGTACTGAGAGGGTGGTCCGATTCCAGAGGGACTGTTCGTAGGCTAGCAGGAGGAGGGGAATGTTTATCAGAAAGATGGGAGCCCTATGGGGGTGGTACGGTGGGAGGAGCACATATAGTCTGTAGTACTGAGCGCAATTGATGAAGTCGCATGTTATCTCTCTCCACAGACCTCTCTCTCTACATCTGTGACCCGGCGCTACGACCACTACCTGTAAGAACCTATTAGAGATTAAGGCAAAGTTGGATACCGCCACAGCGAAGTCGAATACGGCAACAAGACCACGCCAGGCATGCCGAGATTAGGGCGAAGTCGGATACCACCACAGCGAAGTCGAATACCACAACGAGACCACGCCAGGCGAGCAGAGATTAAGGCGAAGTCGGATACCGCAATGAGACCACGCCAGGCGTGCAGAGATTAGGGCGAAGGTGGATACCACCACAGCGACGTCGAATACCGCAACGAGACCACGCCAGGCCTGCAGAGATTAGGGCGAAGCCGGATACCGCCACAGCAAAGTCGGATACCGCCAACGAAGAAGACCACTGGGACAGCCTACGTTGCCTGTCGAGCAGCACGGACTAGTGAGGTAGGATCTTGACAGGCTGTCACTCCGCAGAATGTTGACCAGATTTTTCTCGACTTCAATAATCGTATCGAGTTCCTCTGTGACTGCAGAATCAGTTCCAGTCGATTGTATATCGTCATGGATTGCGGATGTCGTTTCGTTAGATGACAGATTGTTATCGCTTGTATCTTCAGGTCCCACTTCCAACTTGGAATCAATACAATCTTCTCGAGTCGTGGTGACAGAGTCACCCCTTTCTGTCAAAACTGGCCCCTCAAGGACTGAAATGATGTCGATTGAAGGTCGATTGTACTCGGTATCAGTTTCATTTTCAAGCAGGAAAGTCTGAACTGGAAACTCCTACTGCAAAGGCTTTTGGTCACTACTCGTATCTCTCGCAACAGAGTTGCAAGCCTCCAAAGGTACCTCAGATTTGGACCACTGCTTGTTGTGATGTTGAGAAATTGCAAGCTGCCATTGAAGCTCAGCAATCTCAGCATCCATTTCTCTTTGCCATTTTGTCCATTCAGCATTTTCGATATCACAGTCACGTCTTGGAAGATAATTGTTCAAATGGTGAATGTCATTGTAGATTTCCAGACAGTACTCTCAGTAGCTAGAGAGGGACATCTGCCTCCAGGCTCCTCTTGAACATCACAACGCTTCTTTTACTTTGACAGGTAACTTCTCATTGAGTGCCTTGATCACAAATCCATCTGCTATGGCTCTGGTACCCAATAGCTCATCCACATCTGCAAAGAATTCTTCCAGTCTAATGACATTCCAGTTTGGCTGCAGCTCTTCAAGCTACCGTATCACTTCTGAAGTAAACTTCTTCTCAGGGGAAATGTCGATGTCGAGGTAGTGATGCAAGATCGAAATGAGATGTAGCCGCTTGAGCTCGGATAGCGGTTCACTGTGCAACGTGTCGTATGTGGTACGGTAGAGGTTGCGTAAGTGTTTCTGGTCTGGATACTCTTTAAAGAGTTTCTCAATGAAGTTGATGACTTGGTTGTCAATCAAATCTGACTTCCCTTCCAGACAGATCTTCAAACGGATATAACTGGCAGCCAAAATGATCTCGTCGGTCATTTCAGTAGTCATCATACCAAACATGTCAGTTTTTTGTTCTTTGTAGGGGTTGGGAATCTGAACGACTTCCCACTAGAAAGGGTGCAGGCTGTCTGCTGGTGGATTGTTCTCAAGAGGAGTCCACTACTTGTGCCATCTACACCCAATTGCTATTGCTTCTTGCACTTCAGTTGTCCCAAACAAAACTGCACACTCACTGCGTATCTGTTTGTACACCCTGAAGTCGATCGGTATTCCATAGGGTTGATGGTTGGCTGAGTTTTGGACCCACAACAGGCATCCCTCTGCTCAGAGCAACCAAATAGGTGGAAAAAAGAGGACAGGTCGTAAGAAGAATCTTCAACAACAGCTGGCTCCCTGCTGTGGTCACCAGTATTGGGGAGCCAAGAGAATGGGCACTGTGTGAGATTCTTCTGCGGGAAAAGGAAGGGCCAAACCCAACCAAAACGTGAGATATTTGTGAAAAAAGTGTGGGGGAACAGGTAGAAAAGGTCTGTATTCTTTGGCTGCTCTCCTTTCAACGTTCTAGAAGTGAACTATTTATCCTAGGAGTGAAATTCCCTGCCCACAAACTAGCACTGCCCTAAACTCTTCAACCCCATCTTTTTCCAACCCTTGCCCTTTCCCTCATTCATTTTCACTCACTCCACCTTTTTATCCCTCTGACTCCTCACTTCACCCTTCTCACTCCACTTTTCCTTCCGCTCACTCTACTCTTCCAAATACCCACTGTAACAATGCATACCAGACAGGAGGAACTAGCTGTCACCAGCTCGTTCCCTCTTAAAACTCCGATTCCTCACTATTATATCATACGGTGGGAATAGCAGATTTTGTTATTTCCATGGGGTCATCCATGGCGACCTTGTGTTAATTGGCTGCAGGTATTTCATCCTGGTCCTTGTGTTTTCGCTTATTTCCTTCTCTCTTAGCTCCCACCGCCTTCCACAGTACTTTGGGTAGCGTTGTTCCCCTTTTTGTGGTGTAGGCAAAACATTCATAGATTCAATGGCCCCCTTTCCCACATCTCCAGCAGTTGTCAGAATTCTGCAGGTATTCCTACTGCTCTTTTTTGGGGACCTCTTGTAGGGTGTCTGCCTTGGTTCCCTAATATCTCGACTTCCCGTATTTTCCCCAGGCCAGTTTCTCCACTGGATTTTTTGATTCCTTTGGTCTAGGGTCCTCGTTATACTTCTTCTTCAGTGGCCCATCGTTCTCCATTTGTTTTCCTTCCAGGCGGTTTGGTGTCTGCCCGGTATTCCTTATGATCTCTTTCGCTTATTTGAGAACCCGCTTCTTTTCTACCTGTAGCCCAGCTCAGTAAGTGGCATATACTAAGGGTTTATCATCGATTGGGTCCTCCAGATTCTGATTGAATCACATGTTGAGGAATTGTCTGGCATGGTGAGGTCTATCTTTTCCTGGAGTTCTTCTCCTGTGGCTCTAGTGAAGTTGTTGAGGGCTCAAAACTCCATCAGGTAGGTTCGGATGGAGTCCTGGTATTTGAGCTGTCCCAGCCTATGTTGGGTGTCCACTGCTTCCCACTTGTTGTGGTATTTGGCCCGGATGGCCACTGTGTAGTTGACCCAGGTATTGGTATCATTCAGGTCTCGGTATTGGTGTAGATACCAGACCAGGGCAGTATCATTCAGAAGGGTTCCCACCCAGACAATTTTTTGCCTGTCATTGGTCTCCAGGTAAAACCCCAGATACATCATTACAGATTCCCATCATTGGTTCAATATGGTAGTAGTTTTTCCGTCAAAGTTTTCTGGGTTTTTCATTTTCAGTTGGGAGGTGTGGACCTTTTCTACCTCTCTTGTGACTGGTGGCTGCTGTGCTCGTGCCATGGCAATGCCTTCCCCACGATCCTGGCAATTTCCATGGGCATCATCATGGCTACCAGTCCTTGTTACTCTAGGGGCTCTCTATTTCTAAGGTCCCAATCTTCGTATGTTAGTGGCCTTTCGTATAGGTCATTATTACTATAATCATGACAACTGGGTTGCAAAGGGGACGGTGGTATAGCTGGGCCTCATGACCGTCTTGGTGGCCTTCCTCCTCCGGATCCTCTGGCACCCAGTGATAGAGGGAATAGGGTTAGTCTTCGTGGGGCAGGCGACATTGGTAGTCGTGAGCTAGGAATCAGGTATGCTGTTAGGGCCAGTGGGTGACGGAAGTGATATAGGACTGGTGTACGGCCTGTTCCCTATAGGAAGGAGAGTTTTGTTGGGTTACTGGTTGTGGAACTTGGGTTGCCACCTTCGTAATTTCTTCTTGAGCCTGGTATAGGGCCCTCTCGAGTTCCTACACCCTCTATTGGTCCTCCTTTGCTACTCTTTTCAGGCTATCTACCTTGCTCTAGTGGTTAGCAGCCCATTTTTCCACATTATCTTGAAACACTGCCAAGTGTTAATTCCAGGCCAGGTTGGCTTCCCCCAGGAAGGCAACAACATCATGCATGTGTGTCAAGATCCTGCCCTAACTACTCCGTGCTGCTCGACAGGTAACGTAGACTTGACTCTTCGGGGTGTCGCTTATTTCCTCACACGCCTTTGTGTGGGCTCGTTGTCCTCGCAGAATCCGTCACACCCGGTGTGGTCTCATTGTGGTCTTCTCACATGCCTTTGGCTGGGCTTGTTGTTCTCACGGTATCCGTCACGCCTGGGGTGGTCTCCTTACAGTCTTCTCACACGCCTTTACGTGGGCTCATTGTTCTCGTGGTATCCGTCACGCCCGGCATGGTCTCGTCGCGGTCTTCTCACATGCCTTTGCATGGGCTCATTGTTCTCACAGTATCCATCACGCCTGGGGTGGTCTCGTCGCGGTCTTCTTACACGCCTTTATGTGGGCTCGTTTTTCTCGCGGTATCCGTTATGCCTGGGGTGGTCTCGTCGCAGTCTTCTCATATGCCTTTGCGTGGCCTCGTTGTTCTTACGGTATCCGTCACGCCCGGCGTGGTCTTGTCGCGGTCTTCTCACACGCCTTTGCATCGGCTCGTTCTTCTACTGGGGTTTGGTGGTCGCAGTGCCAGTCACGGGTAGAGAGGTAGGTCTGTGGAGAGAGATAATAGATTGCGTGGAGAAAGAATCTCCAGACTAGCTACTGCACCCTTCCTTTATCCCTTTACCGTGGAATCACAGTCCTGCCCGCAAGACTGACACAGAGCTTTCCATCATGACTCCATTGCCGCTACCCAGAAACACACGATTCTGCTTGGCCCATTCTTTTCTCCGCAACAGAAAATGCAAGGCAGACCCGCAACGGTAAAGGAACAACCAAGGAAACAACGAGGGAAGCAATAAACATAACACAGGCAAAAGCGAGGCAGACATGCAATGGTAAAGGAACAACCAAGGAAATAAAAAGGGAAGCAATAAACATAACACAGGCGAAAGCGAGGCAGACACGCAACGGTAAAGGAACAACCAACTTGGAAACAACAAGGGAAGAAATAAACATAACACTGAATGACACGAGGCAGGCACACACACGTTTTATCCGATCTTGGTCGGCCAGCGACCGGGTCAGGGTTCTGAGGAATATCGCTCCCGGAGTGATATTTGTAAGGACTAGGATGTTGCGTCTAGATGCGTAGGATAATCGTGGCTGCGACGGCAGAGACAAGGATGAGCCACATAGTGACGAGGGTTACGGCGGTGCCCGTGGCGGCTCCAGAAAGCGTGTCGCACCAGGTTAGTGATGGTACACCCCTGTCCAGACCGAAGCTCCGGCGAGGTCACATGGTGTCACTATGAGGTGGTGGCGGATCGGGGTATGGTGGATACGGATGGGTCGGCTAGCCTGGTGCTGTGCTTGGAGTCATCCATTGATTCGTTGTTGCTCGGCGATGATTGTTTCCAAAGTGTTGGCCATCCGCTGGAGTTGCTGTTGGTCTGCGTCATGAAATTCGTTCATGCGCTGGGCGAGCATCTGGTGCACCACGTGATTGTGGCGGACGTCCTGGATGGTCGTTTGGTGTATCATGGTGACTATTTCTCCTAGTAGGGTGAGTCATTCTTCTTGGATCGCGGCGGCCATAGTGGCAGCCTCATCGGGGTTGGTGGGGATTTCTTCATAGTCCTCCTGAGGGGGTGTCAGGTTGGCCAGGGGTTCGCAGGGAGGGGCTGCGCTGTAGCGGAGGTGGTGATTGTCCATGTTTACGAGGAACTGGCATTCGGGGCAGACCTGCTTTCCTTGGTGCCAGTCTGCGCATGCTTTGACAGGATTGAGATGTCGTTTGCAGATTACCCTGAGCAGTTCGTCCAGGTGTGGGAGAGGACAGTCGCAGATCTGTACCTGACAGCGCCAGCTCTGGCGGGGGTAGTAGTTGTTGTCTTTCATTTGTCGGTGAGCGATACAATAGTCATCGTAGCAGGCGGTCCAGTGGAGTGAGGCGTGTTCATCAGAGCGGGGTTGTCCTCCAGCGGACAGAGGTGGTGAGGGCGCTGTGGGAGGCATGGCCTAGCTGTTGTCAGGTTCGGTTGTGGTGTGGAATTCGGGGTTGTCGTCAGGGAAGGTCCAGCCTTCATTGGTATTGACAGTGGCGGTGGTGGACATTTTGCTAGTTCTGAGGGGCTGGTTTCAACGGGTATTCCTCGTGGAATTGGTGGATGAGGTCTGGTGAGTTTTCGAAGTTGCGGGCGGGGTACCAGATACGATCTGGGTTGTCGAAACTGGTCCACTTGACTTGATACTGGTACTGATTTCTATGGTGTCGGGAGTCGAGAATTTTTTCCACTTCTCACTCTTGTTATTCTTGGATGATGATGGGGGGTGGTGGCAGCTGGCTGTGTCCGGGGATAGGTTCTGTACTGGCTGTGGGTTCGAGGAGGCTGATGTGGAAGACTGGGTGGATTCTGACTGTAGGCGGTAGGTCTAACTTATATGCTATTGAGCCTATCTTCTTGAGGATGGTATATGGGCCTATCTGTTTGTGGTTCAGCTTGTTCGAGGGTCGGGTCGTTTGGATGTGTTTTCGTCGCAGCCAGACCTGGTTGCCTGGGTTCAACACTGGGTCCGGATGGCGTGCTTTGTTGGCCTGCTCCGTTTGAGCCATTTGCGCTTCTTTGATTTCTGCTCTGAGGTCCTCATGCAGCTTTCTTAATGCCTCAATGTATTCTGATACTTCTGGTGTTTCGTCGTTCCTGGTGCCGAGGTCTGCCAGAAATCGCGGGTGGTATCCATAGTTGGCAAAGAAGGGGGTTATTTTTGTGGTTCCGGTTTGTGTGTTTTTGTAGCAGAATTCGGCAATTGGTAGTTGTTAAAGATTGCCCGATCACTGTCCCTTGTAAGTTCACAAGTAGAAAGAGAGAGAGAGAAAAGAAGAAGATAGAATGAGATGGTTTGATCGTTAACGTGTGATGAAAACAGCTCGGACAGACACGTTGGTCTAATTCTCTGCTATGTCAAAGTATTTAAGTGTACAGAAGAAAGTATGCAAAAGATGCTGCTATAGAAGAATGCCAAGCCGCCGTTACCAGGGTTCCCCCGCCATTGCCATTATGTCGCTTCCACCGGAGCGCTACACTGGAGCGCCACGCAGTAGCGCCATGCCAGAGTGCCATAGCGGAGCGCCACACCGGAACGGCGAGGAGCAATTCCAACACACCCCCTCTTCTCACGCTCCGTATCAACAGAAATCCACCAAATCAAAACAATTCCATTAAAACCTCGTCGACCTCATTAAAACCTCTGCAGTGAAAACCACGTGGGAAAAACACCTGCTAGTAGGAAAATGAGTGCCGACTCACCCTTGCCGACAGGATGCAACACACTCAATAGCAAGAACTTTTATCTCCTTTCCAACTTCTTGTGACTAACACCCCCTTTTCTTCGCCAGAGAATTACACCCCCTTTTCCTTTTCATGGTTGGTCTCATTCGCCGTATTCGGGTTCGATACGTGTGTCGATTAAGCAAGTCCAGTGAGTTGCAGCAGCTGCTGGTGTCGGGGAGTCGCAAGAGGTTTGGTCAGCAGATCAGCAGGATTGGATGCAGATGTGACATATTGAAACTTAACTGAGCCTTTCATCTGTTCGTCGTGAACATGATGATATTTCACATCAATATGCTTCGATTTTTGCCACACAACTCCGGAGGCAATCAATTTGATTGCACCTTGGTTGTCGCATCCAACCGGCACTGGTCCATCAGATATCTTTACTGCCATTCCTTCTGCTGCCTCCTTCATCATTCGCTGGAGCCAGAGACTCTCCCGAGTTGCATGCGAACATGTGACACTGGGGTTGTACTGTGACACTGGGGTTGTCTCGTAACCGGAGTGCGGGTTGAATCAAAGGTAATCAGGCTACTTTCGATAATTCACAACGGAATAATCTTAGATCTTGTGTGTGGGTTTCGGTGGTAGTGTTCGGTCT
>Ga0307516_10002270_pt1 | contig 25940 bp, 32 predicted proteins | sample 19_EM_MG_FD_203310 | JGI IMG/M metagenome (GOLD analysis project Ga0307516, IMG submission 203310) | Populus trichocarpa ectomycorrhiza microbial communities from riparian zone in the Pacific Northwest, United States - 19_EM | ecosystem: Host-associated > Plants > Roots > Unclassified | place...
CGGGCCTAGATGTTGCCGGTGGCCATTTGCCACCTGCGCCATCCGATACCTTCCGTACGGGCATCTGCCCGCAGCGGTCCAGGCAGGCCTCGGGTGGCCTCGTTGGGCGATCGATATATCTAACACTCCACCACTGAAGCGCACCGGACGTCTAGATCTGACAGATTTATAATCAACGATTAAAAGCCTGGGACTTTTGGACAACGTCGGATTCGGGTAGTATTGATAAATCAGGTTTTTCGCAAATCTATTCAGGCAGGGGGCGGCAACGAGTGGCTTCGGCGCGCCTCTGAGGTGAGCGATCTCGGCGTGTGTCTTCGGTGAGCAATCCACACCGGCTTCAGATTGACCAAAGGAGAAGGATGATGTCTCGATCTTATCAATAGATTTGTAATGAATTAACAGCAGAGTATTTTATGGGGTTCGCTCGATATCCGGCTCCGTTACTCTGGCAGAGGATACTATCCAGTCCTTCTCCCTGGGCGAACCACCTTCTCTAAATATGTTTTGAACGTTGTATAATCATAGCACGCTCTCCGTAATCACTCTTCGGAGTTATTACTTACTTCATCGGGCAGTTACTTCATAGTCGCTTGCCTGTGATCACCCACGCGACTGGATCCCTCACGACCGCTGTCGCCCAACTGGACGGAGCCGCACTGGGACGAGAAAATTTGTTCTGCCACTCGATCGGATCCCTCACAACCGTTGTTGTTCAGAGCGGGCGCGAGCCGCACTGGCCATGATGGCTGAGTTCCGACGCTCGTCTTTCGATATTCATTTCTCGTCAGATACGCGTCGTCGGCCCTCTCATTTTCTCGTTCTCTTGCTCACCCTCCTCCCGCGAACCATCAGGGTGTGACAACGATCTTGATTCTTGCCCACCTAATCTCCCTTCTTTATTGGTCTTAGAGCTAGATAGATACCTCCCGATTGTTTCTAATACATTCCTTTCGTCTCCAAGGTGTTTTCTTTTTGTAGTAAATCTTTAATATCGTGTGGCCTATCTAGATGGCGAGGGCATCCGTGGGTGGCTACATCGTGGGGCACAAAACATCGTTCGGTGATCACGAGGCCGAGTGCGCACGTGTGGTCGTGTGAGTTCCGGTGACCCTGTGCTTACTAACCATTCTGCCCGCTGATATACCGCTGAAAACCGGCCGTGTCTTGCTTGGCGATACCTATGTTGAAAAAATCGATTGGCGGTAAAGATCAATATCAGAGTATATTGAACGAGTGTATAGAACGGAAAGAGAAGTACAAGAAGTGCAGCAAATATCCCACTTTTACGCTTCCCCGCTCTTGCGTCTTGCGTAATCGTGTCCTCAACAAACTCTAAGGCACAAGTGCCAAATCCAAATAAAACGCCGCGAGAAGAATTTCCAACAACCTATATTGAATAAAGGATCGACCCACAGCCAAGTGTTGGCGGCGTCAATACCGGACTTGAGTTTGGAGCACCTCTCCAAGTGCTGCTCGCACAAGAAGCGCCATCAGATGATTCTGTGGGCTGAGGTGAGGAAGCGGCAGAGGGAAGTAAATATCGGTTCAAGATCTGGGCTCATTTTGAGGATGGGTGATTGTTGGAATAAAGGGATCGGTAGAGACGAAGATAGCGAATTGATTGATTGATACAAAGTCGAAGGAGGAACATTCTCTCTATATACAACGGGCCCGAGGGACTCGCCAGGGGGAAAGGACGGAAGACTGCCTCCTGAGCCGGTGCTCGGAGACTCGGGCGGCTGTCATCTCCGGACATGTCGCCTCCGGTCCGTCATCTCCGGACGCCTTCTCCGGTCCGCCATCTCCGGCCGCCCATTATTCTGACATGCCTCACTGCGCACGACGCAGGATGTGGGTACAATAAAATAAGAGTTCTTAATTTGGTACGCGCGTTATGTGACTTCGCTCCACAGGAAAATTGGGTAAAATGTACGCCGCAATGATCTATATAGGTCGCCTGCGAGTATGAATAAACAAAAAAAAAAGGCTTCACTCCGTCCTCCGGAGCCCTGTGGTTTTCCGTTGTTAGCCAGATCGTCTAATCCGAACGGCGCACTGTTGGCCGTGTCGTAGCAAGGATCTCAGTGCAAATGGTGGGTGTGAGCCAGCTGTAGTTTGCGGATGCTGTCTGCATAGCTCGCATAGCGAAACAAGTAATATCCCGAGACCATGCAATGCAACTTCCAGACGCCTTTTGGGTGTGGAGTTGAAATAGTTACATCGCTCAAACACAGGGCAACACCATTCCCGGGGGGGACAAGTTTTGAAGCGGTGCTGGAAACAGCAGTCAGAAGGAACGCAGATCTGGTTCTTATCCAGGAACCGAGGGGGGAAAAAGAGAAGGATAGCACGCGCTCCCACCCCAACTTCAACTTCATCAGGGGCGAGGAGTCAATGCCGGCAAAATGCTGGATAGCGGTTTTTTTTTTTTGTTTACTCATACTCGCATACGACCTATATAGATCATGGCGGGATGCTGGATAGCGGTGAACCGGGCCTCCAAGTGCCAGGTTACGGAACTGAGGAACTTGGCGGCAGGGTCGGGGAGCCACGTCCAGGTGGTGGAGGTCACCACAGCTGGCGGGGAAGCTGTCATCATTGCGAACGTCTATGACCGACACGTCGGCAGCGAGGGCAACCGCCCAGCGCTGCGGGCGGCGTGGGGGGGAATAGCCTGACACCGACGAGTGGTAGTGGCAGGGGACATGAATGCCCACAGCACGCTGTGGAACCCCATAGCCACCAGGAACAGAAACAACGTGTTCTGGGAGCGGCTCATCCAGGACAATGGCCTGGTGATCTGGAATTCGGAGGAGGTAACGAGGATGGAAGCAGGCGCGGGGATCCACTCCGTCATCGATTTGACGCTCTCATCACCGGAGGTCTCGCTCAACTGGAGTATTGGCCCGGCTACGGGTTCAGACCATGAACTCCTGCAGTGGGAAATCCTGGGGGCAGCAAGCCCAGAGGACGCAACCAGCTCAGCAACCACTGGGTGGGACGTATCAGGGTGGGACCCTAAGGGGAAGGACATCCGCGTGGGTCACCACCCCAAGCTGTGGAAAATGGCAATGGGTGTTGTCATTCCCAAGCCGGGGAAGCCCGATTACTCTAAGGTCCGGGCCTACAGAGTCATGTCGCTTCTGGACGTGGTCAGTAAGCTGGTGGAAAGGACCGCAGCGCATCTCATTGCGGACCATCTCGAGCGCAAGCGGGGTCTCCACTCTTAAAATACCAGATTACTATCGGGTCTTATAGAGAGCGAGAGCAGTGAGCGGGAGAGTGAAGAGGAATATTCTTACCCTGAGGATGGTCGGTCACAATGAGAGAAGTGGCGGAGAGTAAGAGCGAACAGTAATGAGTATGTTGAGTGTTGTTGAAGTGATTGCTTAAAAGGAACGAGAGACAAGAAAAACAGAGACTTTATACACCGGCCTGCCGATGTTACCTTCCCTAAACTTCGGCCTCCATTCCATCCTCGTCATCCATTCCGGCCTCGTCATCCATTCCATTCTCGTCATTCATTCCTGAGTGCGGCAGTGAGAAGCATTTCCAACATCCACGACAGTCAGTTCTGTTGAAATTAGCGCCATCACACCTATCTCCTATTTTTTCCTGTTTCTTTATCTTATGGTTAGTGGGATAGATTAGATATGTGGTGGCGGCGGTGGCGCGGCGCCAGTAGGTTTTGTTGACATGTTCTGGGCTCTGTTGAATTGGGTTTTGTTGACGTGTTCTGGATTCCGGCGGGAAAGGATGTTTATGTTGCGGAAGTCGAGACATTATGCCGACATCGCCATCTAGGCCAGGTGGCCGCTGTACATAACGTCTCTCTTTCCTTCCGCTCTCATAGATCGATAAGTCTTAGTCCTCAATCAATCACACGCTCTCTCTCTCTCCCGCTTCAAAATCTTCTAGTTTCCAAACGACCCCACTTCCGCAGTGCGCCCAAAACTACAAGTTCGGCTGCCGCAAGCGCCAGTCCTGCATCGACGCTATGGCAGTCCTCATAAACCGCACACAGCTGGCATAGAAGGAGAAACGGGTGGCGGGCGGTCTCTTCATGGACGTCAAGTCGGCGTTCAACAACGTCAGCAGGGCGTACCTGGGCAAGCGGATGGAGCCCTTGGGCGTAGACCCTTATCTGATTCGGTGGACAGGTAGCTTTATGTCTGACCGCCAGGTCAAGCTGGTTCTCGACGGCAAGGCAGGGAAGGTGAGTCCGGTGGAAACGGGCATCCCACAGGGCTCTCCAGCAGCACCGATCCTCTTTGCCACATACCTGTCAGGAATCTTTGACGAGGTGGAGGCAACGGTCCCAGGCGTCCATGGGCTGTCCTTCGTTGACGACATCAGCTGGTGGGCGGAGGGGAAGAACGACGAGGAGGTCACAGCCAAGCTTTCAGAGGCAGCGACAGCCGCGGCTGAATGGGCAGCTAGGAACGGTGTCGCCTTCGACCAGGGCAAAACCGAAGCGGCAATTTTCCACAAAAAGAGGACCGCTCCCAAGACAGCAGTGGTGGTAGGGGACAGCAAGGTCCCATTCAACAAGGAGGCGACGAGATGGCTAGGGGTGTGGTTGGACTCCCAGCTGACCCTCAAGGAGCACCATGCCGTCTGGATGAAAAGCGGCAGAAAGGCGATGACGCGGCTGCACAGGCTTACTGGGGAGATGGGGCTCTCACCAGCCATATGCCGGAAGGTCATGAAGGCATGCGTCCAGTCGGTCGCCATGTTTGGGGCCGGAGCTATGGTGGAGGGGAGACCTCGCGGAAGGCACCATCGGCCGGGCGAAGGAACTCCAGCTGCTGGTCAACCAGGACGCACGGGCGACAACGGGCTGCTTCCGGACAACCAACCTGGGAGCCCTATCAATGAAGTCGGACCTCGGAGCAGCAACAGCGCAGCTGAAGAACAGACACTGGCGGTTTGGGCTATGGCTACTGAGCCTGCCGGAAGGGGATAAGGCACGGGAGGCGGTAGGGGCCCACACCGGAATCGGGCGGCAGCTCAAGAACACCCTCGCACACGGTGGACAGAGAGAGAGGACAGTGCCGCTCAAGGAGACGGAAACCCTCGACGCGGAGCTACTGCAGGAGGAGGAAGCCGAGGCGAAAGCAGAGGGGACCCGACCGGGCCTCACCATGTTCTCGGACGGGTCACGACTGGACGATGGGGTGACCGGGTACTCGGTGGTGTGGAAGAAGCGCCAAACCTGGGCGGGGGTCAAAGTGCACATGGGCAACAACCGAGAAGCCTATGACGCCGAGTGTGCTGCACTCGCCCGTGCCCTTGAGCTGGCGTCGCAGAGGAACGCGGCCCCGGAACGAGTCACTATCTTCTTGGATGCACAGGCAGCCATCAGGCGGATCGCATCGGACGAACCCGGCCCTGGGCAACAGTACGCCCTTCAGACACGGAAGCACATCGCCACGCTGCACCTGTCCAGGCCGGGGATCGTCATCGAAGTGCAATGGTGCCCGGCGCACAAGGGAGTCGCTGGCAATGAAAAGGCTGATGAGTGTGCAAAGGTAGCGGCAGAGAAGTCAGGCACCCGCGGGGTAGAGTGGCCGAACTTCCCAGTACAAAGGGAGGTGCGGGGGACGTCCATGCCACGATCGCTCGCCAACCTCAAGCGGGAGATCTCAGAGAAGAAGTGGGCGGAGGCACGTCAGTGGGCTGGGGGCCAAACCGCTGGGAAGTACCGCAAGCCGGACAGCCAAAAGCCCGATGGCGCGGTAGCCAACAGCACCAAGAGGCTCGCCTCTTGGTTCTACCAGCTGAAGACGGGGCACTGTTTAACGGGGCAGTACCTCAACTGGACAAAGAACCGAACCACCCCACAATGCTGGTTGTGCCAGTACCGTACTCAGACCTGGGACCACCTTTTCAAGGAGTGCCCCGAGTGGAAGCTGCAACAGAAGGCCCTGTGGGCGGAGGTGAAGAAGGAGACCGGGAGGTGGAAGGACCGTTGGAAGGTGAAGGACCTGCTGGCCGACGGGAGGTGTATCCGGGCAGTGCTGGACTTCCTGGCAGCCACGGACGTGGGCAGGCGCGTGCCCGTGGAGGAGGAGGACGCCGTCAGCGCAGTTTCAGAGCTGGAGGTGCGGGAATGGCTGCAGGAGGAAGGAGCGGCGGCGATGGATCTGGGTGAGGGAGGGACACCACTGTTCCTACCCACGCCCGACTTCATGGCGTCCGCAGGAATGGTGTAGACGGTGTCTTTCTTTTGTTTTTCCTTCGACTGCCACGCTCGCTTTTCTTTCCTTTGTAATTCCCTTGGTGCGCATCACATCTTCGTGGGACAGGCCTGGGCGGAGGGCAAAGGGGAGCTTGCAACGAGCCGCCAGCGCGCGGACAGCGGACAGGAAACGGACTGTACATACTCTGCCATGATCTAGATAGGTCGCACGCGAGTAATGAATAAAAAAAAAAAAAGGGCAACACCATTCAATATCTGGAGCTCAGCTCCGTCTCGCTACACCCCTGTGTGCGCCGGCTGCTAGCGTACATCCTCCACTGTTGCAATCCACCCTCCTCCTGCTCCTGCACCCTGTCACCTCCGGTCACCTTCTTCTCAAATAGCTGCCCCCTACCAATTTCACCATACCCGACTCTTTGCACCATCAGTCAAGGTTACCTTCATCGTACGACCGAATTCCAGCCACCTCCGCCGACTACACAGGCCCTCTCTCCTACTGTCGATAGGATAACGGAGCCAGCAGCGCAATCCTATACCAGCTAGTGTTACATCTAGCAAGCTGAGTACTCATTAAGCTGCGGCCGCGAGCAGGGTCATCGTTCCAAACATCGCCATTGTCACGATCTTCCTCATCACCGCAAACATCATCGCCAACGGAACCACACCCTCACCGAAAGCAAAGAAACTGCCGTCGACAGAACTTCGATACTCAGCATCACAACGCCTGAGTAGCACCTGCTGGCTTTCTCGCTTCTCGTCTGTTTCCGAGGACAGCGCGCATCAACCTTCCAGGTCGTAGCCTAAAACGCAGAGTTCGCCCAAAACCCTCCAACGATCCCCGCGCCCTAAACGCAGTCATAAACATGCCGTTCCACCTGGGAAAATTCATCGGCGCTGGTGCCAACTACAAACAAAACCAGGCTTCTACTGTAGCTTCCCGTGCTGAGGAGGAGGTAGGTTGGCGAGACTCTGGTCGGGGAGCTATTTCACTTCGACTAACAAACGATACTAGCAGACACGTGAGAATTCACGGAGGCTTGGCCGCGAGGCCGAGATGTCAGACCTCAGTTACATGCTACGGAGTTACGACGAATGTCGCAAGGAAGATCGTGCGAGGAAGGCGGCGGCCCGTCAGGCAGTCCAAGCCATGAGGGATGGTCTTCTCGCACGCGAGGCGGACTACCAGCAAGACAAACACGGATTGAAGCTGGAGAAGACTAGCTTCTGGGTTGAGATGACCATCTTCGTGGCTGGGCTTAACCCCTTGGTCGCCATGCGGGATGAACACCGCAACCACCTCATCGCGCGCGCGGTTTTCCCCGAGGAGATTCTGCAGAATTGCGAGTGCTACGGATGTATCAGGGGCGAACCAGATTACCCTTTCCAGCCCGCCGACGCACAGCAGTACGAGTGGGAGGCAGAATCCTACGCTCGCCTTCAGCAGGCCGCTGAAGAGGGCTGGTTCGGCAGGGCCGCTCCGCGATGGTGACCCATCCACAAGATGTTTTGCGATATTTTTTACGATGTGATGGCATAGATTCCCATGCTGCGTTACGGGTGTGGAGGGAGTGATACCTGATTTGAGAAGAGACGTGGGTGCTACATTTTTTTGACTTTTCCTTGCGTCAGTTGCTCGCGGCTTGCAGCAACCTTGAAAATTTCGTTAGCTTACGGGCATTCCTCACGGCATTACGATGTGCTGAGGAAGTCAGATGGGGTTTTAGATGATGTGCGGTTGCTATTTCTTTCTTCCTTTTTTTGCTGACTTTTCGATTTGCTTTCTTGTTTTGTTACAGCATTACGGCTGTTGAGGGGTTCAGACTTCCAATGCTGTATTTTAATATGTACTTGTTTTCTTTCAATGCCTCCGAGATGGACTCTCGTTCGATGGATATTTCAGGTCTCCTCACTGCGATTTACTTTTGTCGTTCTACTAATATAACCGAGATTTTTATTTCGTAGCTAGCAAAAACGGAAGCTTGAGCTTTCCTTTCACTCCTGATTTCCGTCATTCGCCATTCTTTCTCCGCTAGAGGTTGTGCCTATCCTACCCGCGAACGACAACCTTGCACCGACCACTTACTTCTCTGCCTTGCTGGATATCCCGTCAAGCTCCGCCCTTCGTTGACGGCCCTACATCAAACGCCGCGCATAGACAGTCATCAGTTATGCCCCGTTCTATCACTATCTGCCAATCCTTGACGATTCTGAAGCACATCGAGCGACCTATTCCTCACTCACCGCGAGTTGCCACGACACATTCAACTAACGCCATAACTATGTCAACGCAACTACCGAACAACAGCTGTGATAACGGTACGTGGTTGAACTCGGAGAGCGGTACCTAGTAGGAGAACGACGATACGGATTGAAGCTGGACGCCTCGCCGCCAGAAACAGCCACAACCCGGGGACATGTCGCTTAACGTGCGGTCGGATTCACATGCGGAAAGGGGGAGATTGAATAATAACTTGTCATTTGGAACTGGTGCACAGAATACTGAGGCCGGTGTGTGGTAAAGTTGAAGGCCTTCATCGAACCATGTCGCTGCTCACCGACATAGCAACAGCCCCAGTGCCAGGATCGCCTGATACCTCCACTTCACGCCACCAGAGACCGTGTGGTACATTGCTCAACCCCTACTGCACTCGGCTCAGCACAGAGGTGCAGTGGCGACCTGCGAGGACCTGACATATCAGTGATATCAGCTGGCCGTCGAATATCCTCACCATCCGGCTCAACGCCTGTTCGTGAGCATGGATCGGACAACGGTAGCGAGGAGAGTGGACTGCTGTCCGGCTTTGTGATGATGAATCTCGGTCTGCCTCAGCCGAGAGTCACAGACATGGCGATGGTCGGCCTGTATTTCGTATCGACCAGACATCTTTCTCTTATCTCGCAGACTTGACGTCACTCCTCCATTGAAGACGATCTTCCGCACCACGCCGCCATAATTACGTATACTGCAACAAACAGTTGAAACCTGGCGACAAGCGACCCGGTCAGCAATCACTCCGCGATAACGACCAATTAGCAACCAAGCAAAAGGTTCTGCGAAGGCTCGACGATGACCTCTCAACTCACATCACCTATCCGTTACTAGCCGGAGGTCAAGACTGCCCGTATGCGGGAGGGCTGCGCGAACACTACGGTGGAGCTCCAGAGGACATGAAAGGCACCCTATCCGGCATGAGGTATGACTCTGAAGTGATGGCCAGACGTAATTCGATCGCTTGAGGTTCGTTACGATTGCCGTTACACTAGGGAATGGAAGTCGATCGGGAGGTCAATAGCGCAGAGTTCGCACATCTTATCCGCCTTCTGTGAATGTGCCGACAGCTGATGATGAATGGGTTGCCGATCAGAAATAATCACCTAATCCACGCAATCTACGACTCGTAGCTGCCGTCATCACCCTTGTGTCGACTGATATTGGAAGGACACCTGTACAAGCAGAGGGTTGAAATGATGGGATGCCCTTTGGGGCTCAGCTGGTGTCTCGCATATTGTACTCTGGGTGGGGCCAAAGGAGAGCTGGTATTTAACGAGCTAAAAGGGCGGCAGAAGACATTTTCGATGGAAACGTGATCTGGGCCATCGGGGGACCCGCCAAGAGGTAGTAGAAGGAGCAAACATTTACAAAAGCCCTTCAGCTATCTACCGATGCCAGCCAATAATGGAAGGCAGCAAGGTTGGTCTGGAGTGTCAATGAATTTGGCGAGAACAGCAGCCGATGATCTTCCAATCGAAGACGGGGTACGCGTTGACAGTGCTATTCCTGGAATAGACAGGAGCCAGGGGTGAAGATTCTTCCTGGAAACACCGAGTAGTGAGTCAGAATAATGGGCGTCCGGACATGACGGACCGGAGACGGCACGTCCGGAGATGACAGCTGCCTGAGTCTCCGAGCACCGGCTCGGGAGACAGTCTTCCGTCCTTTTCCTTGGCGAGTCCCTCAGGGCCGTTGTATATAGAGAGAATGTCCCGCCTTGACTATGTATCAATCAACCAATTCACTATCTTCATCTCTATCGATCCCTATATTCCAACATAGTGCACTCCATGGAACGAGTGTCTGAATTGAGAGGGGCCAGGTGAAGTACGAGATGGGAGGAAGAACAATTGCGGTAATCTACTCAAGAACGATCTACTCAGACTATTCTAATATTTCTGGACCCCACTGATGTCAGTCGAGGTGTACTGAAGGAGGGCATTGGAAATGATGGAGCAAGTTTTCTGTTGAATTATTGCATACTGAAATGATTTCGTGTTGTTTGAAGCTATGTGTCGTGAGGTTTCCAGACTCTTAGAGACGGCTCCAGCAGCAGGAGAATGACCCCTGGATCCCCGGGGATGCCCCCAAGCGGATATAAAGATGAAGGCTGTTAGAGGCTTTGGGCGAGCAATCAGCCTCACACCTACGGCTTCCAATATCGACCGGAGGGGGCCCTGATGTGCGGGATGTGTGGAATTGGGGTAATGGAGAAGCTACCCGAATCTGCGAGGAATGCTAGTTGGTAGAGAAAGAGCAATGCCGAGCGAATTGAAAGTGGAAGTGCGATATGTTGCCATGATTATGTCCATAGATTGCATGCGTTTCAAGACCAATGCAAAAAATTTGAAGAACACGTCGATCAAGATGTTTACATCTTGCAGAAGTGAACTGCTGCCATCCGCTATCACCAGGCTGTTGTGTTGGTCCGTCGAATTAGGTTGTTTAGGGAGGGAATCAGAGCATGATTCGCAGGAGGACTTGTGCGATTGCTGGGGCACTCCGGCGATGGCGGGGCTGTTGCTGTGCTGTCGGATGTGTGGGGTATGATCGACAATTGGGCTTGACGAGATGAATATTTAGCTTGACCTCCATGGCGAAATTTGCGAGAAGCGCCAATCTACTGCACTGTTTACTATCAGCAATGATCTTCGCGAAAGCGACCTCCAGCTTTCTCGCGGGATACGTTTCAACGCCCTACATCGCTATCCAGATTTGCCGGCGCCTAATCCGGATGGTCCAAGTACGGGAGAAATACTCTTGTGTACAAGCATAGATCTCAAGATTCCCCTGGCGCTGCTGATATCCCACCCGTCTCATTCCTTCACCACCACCCTCCTCCTTGGTTGAACCAAGCTCTCCCCACCACCGACCGCAACATCACCACTGCTACACAACCCAAACTCTCCCCGTCGTCCCATCAGCGCCGCGAAATTCCGGCCCAGGAACCCAAATCGCAGCGAGGATATTATCAAGCCCGCACCGTCGGTGGCAATTCCGACGACGGATAGCGGTGTTAATGGGATTCGTCATCCTATCCCGCAGCTCAATCCCCCAGTGATCGCCCCCCACCCAAGCACTGTCCTTCGTGTTCACTGTCCGTCAGCAGTTTAAGAGAGTTAACAACTTCAAGCAGGCGGTAGCCCATTGGGCTGTCGGCGGCAGCGTCTAGGACTGGCTCCATTAAGTCCAATGCGAAGGTCAGAGTTATTGTCTGTTCCGAGAAGGAATTCGCCTTCAGGGTTATGGCGATCTGGGGGAAGAAACATGGGAATGTTATTGTTACGTTTGTCAATCCAACCCATACCACATGCTTTTGGCAGGACGAGAAAGAGATTCAAGCTCATAACCGTCAGATTTTCCTACTGGACGTAATCCCGAAAATGGTGACCGTTGACCAGTCAAAAACTATTACGAAAGTCAAGGGCGCGATAGCCAACCATTATTCTCGGACGGTCAGCTATCAGGCGGCAAAACTGGCATCGAGGACGTAGCAGAACACGTTCATGCAGAGGGAGCGTATCGCGGTGCATCCGCACGACCGAAAAGAAGAGGCTATCGGACAACTTGACACCTCTGGAAGGCCTTTGTACACAGGAGGATGCGGTAGCGCCCTTTCCTTATGTGACCAGTCGCGGTGCATCCGCACGACCGAAAAGAAGAGGCTATCGGACAGGTTGACTACTCTGGAGGGCCTTGGTACACAGGAGGATGCGGTAGCGCCCTTTCCTTGTGTGACCAGTTTATCACCAAGGACTCCCGACCTCGTTCGGCAACGTCGCAAGTCCACCAAGACAGTGCCGTTAAACCTGGCGGTTACTGAACATCCCTTTCTCCGTGCCGAACGTCTTTCTAGACGGTGACCAGTGAAATGACGACCTGGGTTTACAGAGATGTCGTGACCTTCACTCCAGCGCGTAATTGGACCTTTTCGCCATATTACTTTTCGCTTCCGACTTATGTGCACCTTACCACCACCGATGATATAGCCTGCCACACCACCCTACAAAGAACTCCGTCTTGTTTTTCACCATTTTCCCTCTTATGCCGCCGCTAATGTTCGCCGAGTCACGGCAACGCGCTCATGAAGTGGCATTACGAGCTGCCGTCATACCGCCCATCGGGGATGTTCCCGTGCTTCGCAGTGCGCTCCGACGAAGCCAGTTACAGAGTGTAAAAGTCGGTGTGAGGTACGTAACGTTGAAGATCTTCATAGAACCCTATCGACGCCTAGAGTCACAAGCAACACCCCCAGTGTCAGGATCGTCTGCTAGCTCCTCTTCAAGCCACCGGCGACCGCGAAGTACATTGCTCAACTCGTCCTGCACTCGGCCCTGCACAGATGAACGGCGGTGAGCCGCTAGCACCAGACATAGCAGTGATATCAACTTGCGATTGGGTATCCTCCTCAGCAGTCTCAAGGCCTCTTGGCGAGTATGGAATGGACGAAGATACTGAAGAGAGTGGACTGCAGGCCGGTATTGTTGCAGATGGATCTCGGTTTCCTTCCGCCGAGAGTTACAGACATGGTGACGGCCGACTGGTATGTGGTATCGACAAAGCATTTACCCCTTATCTCGCAGACTTACCGTCAAATCTCTGTTGGAGACTATTTTCCACCGCCTCGCAGCATCACAGGCGCTCCGCAGTTACGACCGATTATCAGCCAAGCAAAAAGACCCGAACGCGCCAACCAAGGGCCTCGGAACACACATGACTTATCTGTAACGAGTCGTACGTCGATATTGCCTCCGCCGTGGAAGCGATGGACGAACGCTACAGCTAAGCTCCGGAGAACAAAGGCACCCTGTCCGGCGTGAGGATGACTCCGAAATTATGTCCAGCCGAAACTTGATCGCTGGAGGTTGGGTACGATTGCGATTACAATTGGGAATGAAAGTCGATCAGGATGTCAATGACGCCGAGTGCACACTCCTTGCCCGCCTTCTGTGGTTGTGCCGAGAGCTGATGAGGGAAGGATTGCTGATTAAAAATAATCACCTCTAGCACCGACTTCACAACTCCTAGGCTGCCATCAACGCTCCCGCATCGACCAATATTGCGCACTTGTACACGCAGTGAGGGGGTGCCCACTGCGGCTCAGGTGGATTCTCGCACGTTGCACTGTGGGTGGGGCCAAAATGAACCTACTGATTAGCGGGCGAAACGGACCGCCAAAGATATTTGGGGTGGAAACGTGATCTGGGACCTAGGGGGCCTGACCAAGAGGCGGGAGAAGAAGCAAACATTTACCAACCCTCGGCCACCTGCCGAGAAAGATGTCTGCTCAATAATGGAAGGCGGAAAGGACGATCTGGAATGAACGGGAACACGATGAATATATCCGGAGAGAACAGCAGCCCATGATCTTCTGGTCGAAGACGTGGTACACGTTGGCAGTGTTATACCTGGAATAGGCGGGAGCTGCAAGTGAAGATCCTTCCTGGGAACACCAAGTAGTGTACTGCGTTGAACGAGTGGCTGAATGTCAGCGGGCCAGGCGGCGGACGAGATCGGAAGAAACAACAATCGCGGTAATGTACTCAGGAACGATCTGCTCGGGCTTTGCTTGTGTTTTCGGACCACACATATGTCAGTCGGGTTGTGCTGAAGGAGGACTTTGGGAATGATGGAGTTGATGACAGCAAGCCCTAAGTCGAACTATGGCAATCGGAGATGATTTGTGTTGCCAGAAACTACGTGTCGTGGGGGTTCTGGACTTGAAGGAATGACCTCGGCGGCGGGAAGATCGTCCGTGGAACTCCGAGGATACCTCCAGGAGGATGTACAGATGAAGACAGTTAGAGACTTCGCGTGAACACTCAGACTCTCACCTACGACTTTCTATATCGACTGGAGAGAACACTATGGGGCGATAAAAGTGGAATTGCAGCAATCGAGACGCCTTCTGGATGAGTGAGGGTTGCTATTCGCCGATGACAGCTACTGAATGAGCTGGAAAAGTGTTGGAAATTCTTCTCGCTGCTGTGCTTGGAAGAATGATGCGGCCGGAATGGATGGTGGGGCGCGACTGGGTGGCGAGGCGGAATGGATGACTAGGCAGGAATGGGTGATTGGGGAGGTCAACATCGGCAGGCCGGTGTATATAATGTCTTCATTTCTCCTTGTCTCGTATTCTCTTTATCGCTTCAATCAATACTCAACATACTCATTACTATCTCTCTTCACTGCTCTTTCAGATCCGATAAAATCTTAAAAAAAAAGAGGGAGGGCTGTATGTTGCCATGAAGTCCATAGGTTGTATGCGTTTCATGTCCATAGTAAAATTCGAATATGTTTTTCAAAAAGTTTACATCTTGCAAAGTTGAATGGTGCCATCCGCTATCACCGGAGGTCGTGGTGTTAATCTGTCGAGGTAGGTTGTACAAAGACCGACTCGGAAGGAAATTTGACGGAGGGCTTGGACTGTTTACTGGAAGACTCTGGTGGTGGCGGAGCGGCTGCTGTGTTGTCGGATGGTGGGTGTGATCGGCGGTTGGGTTTGGCGGGGTGGATGTTTTTGACCTTCATGACGGCGTTTGCGAGAAACACCAACCGACGGCACTCTATTATCAGCAATGGTGTTCGCCGAACTGACTTCCATATCCAGGCAGAGGCCCCGCATTACCGCACACAACATGGCCTGATCGGTTCAAGTTGGGCAGAAACTACCAGTGCTAATATCGTTGTGAAGTCTGAACATGAAAAGGAGAAGGAAGCAGCGACGGGTGAGAAACTCGTAGGAATTGCTTTTCCGCGGGGTTACAGGAAAAATAGGACGAAGAGGCAAAAAGTGCTTCCAAGCCCGATAGGAAATCAACGACATACCTATTTTCGTATTGGGCATTTACGCTGGGTGGTTACTTAAGTCCGAATTTGACTCGGTTATTTTCATTTTATTTCTTGACGTTTTGGATTTAGCAGCGGGGAAAACACGCTCGCCGCTGGTGCAGCACATCCTCCTATGGGTGGTAAAACATGCACGGCTTTTCTTGAATTTCGGCATTCCATCTGACACATCCGGGATGCCATATTACCCTCCAAACGTCTCGTGATTAACGACCGTTAAGTACTTCGTCGTCGCCTGGAACAGTTCTGCCACTGCCTTGTCTGTTTAGCGACGTGGATCTCCTGACAACAGCGTGGTGGGTTCCTTTTGATTCCGTGGGTGTCACCCTAAAGAAACAATCCCACAAACCCTGACAAACAAAATCTACTTTGCCAACCACTGTACAGCCCACGAAAACAAGAAACACCCAACCACCCGTCACCTCCGGCCGTCTTACATTACTGAAATCTACGAAATGGCACTCTCTCCAAGTGAGGTCTCCGCCGCGCAGGGTGACTGCCATCCTCCTAAGGCCTCCTGCTCAACTGCCAGCATTGAGGATGGTACCCCCCCGGTTCGCGCTTCTACTACCACCTCGGGTACTGCGTCCAGCGAGATTTTGGAGGCTTTGGACCCCGACGATGAGTTTGTGGACTATGTAGGAGTACGTTCTCCCTACCTGATAAACTAACATCCCATTTCAGGATTCGTCTCCACAGATCTGCCCGCAAAAATTTCTAATAGACTGGTGGCTGACGCGGGAGAAGGATATCATCGGCTGCGTCATCATCGCTGTTATCCTGATCTCTTGGTACGGGCTCTACGAACTCTTTCATTTCAGGGCCACAGAGTAGCATGGACCTGTCGACGGTAAGGTTTGCAAGGAGGCAAATGTGGCGTTGAGGAAGCAAGCGGTCTTTGTTCCCAGTGAGGTGGTCATTCTCCAGGGCTAGTTCTGTACTCCTCAATTCCATGATTTGTTTCCATCAAACAGTTGCTTTTTGTGCGCCTTGCTGTAGTCAACTTGAATCCTTTTATCAACTAAGCGCCTGATGGAGTTTGACCGTGGATCTAGAGACTTGCCGTTGATCTGGGGCATATCGAACTGTTGGCTGCTTCCATTAATTTTGCTGACTCGGGCTTCCGGCGTGACCCGCGGCCCTACGGGTAGAAATGGCGTCCGTGCTAGTCACAGTTAAAGCTTCATGACTTGCGGGTGTGAAACGACGTCCGGCTGCAGGCTCGTACGAATGACGTTCGCTAGGTCCTTCCCTAGGTGCAGATCAACGCCGGCGAAGGAGCTGTGTCGCTGGACGTCAGTTGGTAGCATTGGATGCTGTGTGAGAGACGAGCCAGTTGCGTATCGGAAACCGTCCGAGCAGTATTTCACCCGAAAATGTCGACCCGTAATCGTTTGTACCGAGCATTTATGTCTCCAGGTCTCGAGAACTCCCGCCACGCCATCCGACACTCATAACCGATATCCTTCGGGCGGACTGGGAGACGGTTCTTCACTATCTTCGCCTGCTTCTTCCCGCCCTCAGTTATGCGGGATCTGATTCGATGTATGGATCATGGGTAGTTGCCAGCAAGGTACTGATAGGATATCGCCTCCGACTCCTAGCGCTAGCCTGTCGGAATCAGGTCCAATTACGCAATGGGGGAAGACAAAAGTTACCGGAGCCACCCGAACGTAGGGGTAGATTGGCTCTGTTCTTCGTACAGGTAGGCGCCACAGAAGGCTGAGGTGCGAGGGTGTGAGGGAACCACGAGGTCACACTAAATCCTCAGCTGCCTCTGCATCTTCTGCCGTCTCTACATCCTCCTTTGCTACCTTACCACTTGTCAGCTATATTTCCAGCAAGAGACATGATGGATTTACTGCGATCAGTATGCTTGTGCCATCTTGTCGGCGTCTTCTTGCGCATCTGCAGTTAGCATCAATACTCTTACCTTCGATCTTCCTATTCTGCATGACTTCTTTCAGCGTTACAATCCCTAAATCTACCCATTTCGCCAGAAGGTGATTCACAACGGGATCGTAACATAGTAAAGCAGCCTCGCCGTCACTCAGACGATCCGCGCGCCCTCCTGAACCAGTACACTGTAATTTGAGGCGTTGCCACCGTTTCCTGGTCGCAACAACAACAACAACACCATTTATCCGCCCATTAATTCATGCAACCGTCACCTCCCCCACGTCAACCATCACCCCCTTCACAACCCCATCGCCATCCCACCAACTACACGGAATTAATTCCCACGATGATTCCAACGATCGTGATCACGCCTCCTCCGGATTCGGACGCCGGCAATGCAACCGAGACTCCTACCAGCGAGCCCTTCGACAGGGACGCCGCGGAATGCCTCACTCGGCTCCACCCCCTTCATGCGGTCATCTACGATATCGGCCTCCGCGCCACTCTCTCTCGTTACCCCACCGTGGCGCCTTCCTGGGTTCTCATGCCAGACCTCTCCGAGACCCGTGCGTACGGCGGCCACGCTCCGAAAATTCTCATTCGCGTCGGCCACTGCAATCTGAGCGTCCCCAACACTCCCAACGCCTACACTAAGCGTCAGGCCGTAGCCTATGCTCAGCGCCCGCCGGCGGTCTGAGTGCATCCAACATGTACGTGCTCTTACTTCTCCCCCCTCCAATTGCCGAAATACTATTGGGAGGGACAGGTTAACGTGGTCAACGCAGGCCGCAGCACACCTTCGAGTTCGACGGCTATGGCGGGTAAGGAGATTTAGGGAGGATGTGTTTCAACAATTGTTTTGTTTGAGTTTCGCTTGATTTTTTCCATCCGGAGGGTAGTTTGTAGGTCCTTCTTTGGTGGATTCTTTGCTGTGATTGCGGGTTTTACATTGCTACGCGCTCAGAGGGGGAAGCGGGATGGATATGCGAATGGCTGTGCTTTGAATGTTCTCTTCTTTTCACTGTATCTTTTTTCCATATAAGCCGTAGGAAAAGAGGATCATGCAAGTCCTTCCCTGTTCGTGGTGCGCGCTTCCGATTACTCTTCATTTCTGCGCCGCTGCCAGAGAGGCCGTACGCTCGCACAGAATACTCGCACCGACTACATCACCGTGAGAACTCCCAGATCTATTGCCAACATCATAAGGGAAATATTCGGCGAGAAGTGGGCTGAAGCGTGAAACGTGGCGAAGAAAAGACTCAACAGAAGGAAGTACAGGATGTCGGGGCTCGAGAATCCAGCGTCCGAATGGGCGATGGAGCGGTTCTACCATATCAGAATGGGGCATTGCCGCACTGGGCAATACCTGAAGTCGGCAAAGAACGCAAACACGGCCGACTGCGGATGGTGTTATTACAAGACACAGGCGCGTGAGCACCTCCTCAAGAACCGGAAACGGTGGGGGACGCAGCAGAAAATTGCGTGGGCGGAGGTGTGGAGAGAGACGGGAAGAGGGAAGAACCGTTTCAAGATCCGAGACCTGCTCGCTGGCAAATGGTGCACCCGATAGATGCTTGACTTCATGCGCACCAGTAAAATGGGGCTCGGGCGGGACAGCGAGAAGCACCACCAGGGCCGTGACTAGGTGAGGGCGGAGACGCAGGCACTGGGCCGCAGGAGCCGGGCGAGAAGGGCAGAAGGGAGGATACGGAGATTGGCCGAGGGGTGGATGAGGGAGACACGGGGTGGGAATATGGGGCGGGGGAGGGGGTCTTCTCCTTGGTTCAATTTTCATTCTTCAGTGGTCTCGGTCCCCCTTTCCTCCCCCTCCCTACAGACTGTCCGCAGAGAGCCCAGAAGAAGCGGTAGGCAACGCGGAGGAAGTGGGAGTTGCCGCGGACCTCCACCAGACAGTGAGAAGTCGCGGCGGACGCGAATAGGAAACGACTATACATAATATCATGCGACCAATGAATCACCATCTCCATCACCACCATCATCATCACCCTGAGAATGAAATACGTTGCTGTGAGGTAGAGTGCAATCAAGTTATTCATTGCTACACCGCAGCAAACATGTACTAAAAGCCTCTAGTGGCCGATCTCTAGAGCTATTTACTCTAGGTCCAACTGCCAATCGTGACCCAAGTCTAGCAGTCAACTATCCACCGATACATCCTCCCAAGTCGGCTTCCTTTTTCCAGGTTTTCGGCAATCGTCTGCTATGCATCATCTCCTGAGTCCCTCCCCTGCCAGGTATTTTCTTCCTTTATCGCTGTCAAAGATATTCGATAGATCGATAAGAATTTCGGTACTTAAGCTTTCCGGCGAGACTGGAGAACCATTCGCTATAGATATATACATGCATAACCAATCCGCCCCCTCGTGGTTTCTCCGGACGGGTTTCCAACTTTTCATTTTCGGTGGTGCCCTTTGATGGGAGCTGAGTCCACATTTGTTCGGAAAAGAGTGCGTGGTTCAGCGGTATTCTGTGATTATTCCGACTGACGGAAAGTGGTGTCGGCCGCATGCGTATGGACGGTGTTCGATATATCGATCGCCCGCCGAGGCCCGCCGAGGCCTGCCCGGACCGCTGCGAGCAGATGCGCGCGCGGAAGGCATCCGGTGGCAGAGGTGACCAATGGCCAGCGGCGACATATAGGCCCGGCGACTTCTAGACCGGAAGTGGCAAGTTGCCACCAAGGGATCTAGACAAGCCGGTGGTGGGTAACGGATTGGATGCGGATGTATTTATAGAGAGCGGTCCTCCAGTCTCAATGAAAAGATTAAGCAACGGAATTCCTACCTATCACTCGAATATATTTGACAGACGGGATTTCAGCGAGCGAGAGAAAGTGGCTGTTATCATTCGTACGCAAGTTGCGGCAGTTTGAGCTAGGCATAGTTGAGAACAACCTGGATCCTGCCACCACGATACTCGGAACAGGCGATCGACATGTCCAAATGATGGGTTTCCGGAGACCAAAGTGGACAAAGGAAGATGCAGCCTCAGTGCGGAGTTGCAAGAAACGATGCGTGGTGTAGTCCGCTTTGCGTAGATGTCGGTGATCCCGCAGGTCACGTTTTGCCGTACCACCCTTCACTTTTGGATTACTTTTCCCACCGTCCGAAGGGAGACACAAGACCGTGGGACTGACTGCCGGCAACAGGTAACAGAAGAGTCCCACGCAATCAACCGTCCAGCCCTCTGCATCACTGGCATATGCGAGCATCACCTTCGTCATACATTCCGCATTGCCCCGCCGCCCCGCTTCCATCGGGCCACGCCCCCACCTCACACTGATCTCTCTACGCCCATTCAGGGGTCCCGTGTGCCGCGTCCTACCGATATTTGGGGTCAATTCGCTGATATCCGTCATCTTGGAATTAGGTAGGGTGCAGCTGGTTAGGGTTTGCTGCAGCTTACAACTACTGCTCCACACTTCTGTGGCTTACCCTATGTGGCCGTGACTGCGCACCAGCGCCATAGCAGAGTGCAGGCTGGCGAGGACTGACCGGAGGCGGGTGGGTGTTCCTTTTGGGAATAGGGCAGCGATCGACATTCCTTTCGATGCATCGGTATTTCCAATAACACCTCGGCAAGAGTGCAGCCTTGGACAGAGCGGAGTTGAAAGGATGGCAATAGTACGTTGGATGCAACGGGGTATCGCCGTAGTGTCATCGGCAGGTTTTGCAATGTGAGCGCGACAGCAGGCAGTGGACTGGCGAGTTGTGTTCCGCTTGCGAGGCTACGCCCGAGGTATTCACCGACGCGTAGGGCGTGCTTGTGTGGCTGATCACGCTCAGCATTGGCAAAACGACAGACGTCCGTGATGGCGTTGATGCTGCGTTTACGTGGCCTCTGCACTATTACGTTTCGTGGCATCGTGTGTTTGGGTTCTATTCATAATTCATGAAGAATGTCGCGATCTTCTTGCGAATATACGTACTAAAACGCGATGGCACCCACCCTGCCTTGTTTTCACGATGACCCACACGAATCTATTACATTGTGGGGTGACTGTGTGCTCGATCTACGTCGATCCTCATTTTTTCCTGTTTTCCACCGTCCACTTTTTCTTTATAAACCCCCTCGTCTCCAGTCTCTCCTCCTTCCTTTCTTCCCTCTCTATTTCACATATATTTCCTCTCTCCGCATCTATTAGAGATCCCCACTTTTACCTTTAAAAACAGCCTCTCGGTTTCTTCTCGGATACTTGCTGATCCCTTCTCCTCTATCTTTTTAATTCCGGCGTACTGGTTACCGTCGCTACGCTGGCAGCACCTTTCCAATGTCCATTGCGCTCTCCATCCTTTAATCTCCTTCTCAGACCTTCGTCGTCGTCCTTCCGCGTTCGCACCATTCTCCGCCCTAATCTCCCTCCAGCTACTTCATCATTCGTATCGCCCTCCTACCTCCAACTCTAGAAACCCCCCCACCCATGTTGGCCCTTCTGCTACATCCAATCACATTTGTTCCAAGTGCTTGCACGTCTACTCCATTGGCTGTTTGCGCTCTTGCCATCCTCCCGGAGTCGCATTTGAAGCCATCATGTCCTTCCTCTCCCTTAGGGCACCCAGCTCCAAACTTCTCCACCCGCCACGCCGGCAACTTTTCTCCACACCCTCGGCTGTCCCGGCCTTCCCTTCTTCTCGAGCTACTATCGCCCTAACGACCCCGATACCAAAGCACTCAGCACTGGCATGTTGCGGAACCGCCTGCTCCAATACGGTCGGTGGTCCTTTCCTTCTCGTTGCTCATTGATCTACTTCCTCCTGACACATAAACTAGCTCCACCGATGATGTCCCACTCTACCAACTACTCCGTCGTAACAACACCCCGCTCGGCTGTGGGGAACCTTGAACTGGTATATCGGAGAAACAAGGCAGCCGGCTCCTTTTCGTTAATCATTCGTTTCCTTTCATCAAAATCCTTGGACAACCTCCTGCACGTCACCAGACGCTGCGCAGTATGCAGCATTTTCCACTCCATCCACTTCTCCGCTTCCCTTGATACTCGCTCAGGGGCGCTCTGGAATCCGCCATCTCCTTCCTCGCTCCGCCAATACCACGTCCACAATTCTGGTGCGCGCCTCGCTGTCGACAATCTCCTAGGTATCGGCGGGTCTCCTACTTCCCTTCTTCTCGAGCATTCGCAGTACCATCAACACCGAGGCAGAGTAGCGCCACGAAGAAAAAGATGGGTTGCAGATCAATTTTACCCTTTGTTCACGAACTGAGAGGAGAGATTACAGGGTACGAGGGTGCTCATCCCCCTGCAATTGAACATGACACTGACACTCGGTTCTCTATTCCTAGCAGTTGCCGATATTTACGCCATACCCACACTCTACTCTGGTATCCAAATAGGGAGCAATGACACTGAGCTCTTCAGAGGAAGCGGGTGTCACTACCAACCTCAGATATCACCCGTCGTACGCCGTTTCATTCACCTCCCTCACTACCAGTCTTCTCCAGCCTGACCTGCACCCGTACATTTCTCCACCCGGTCGACAACCATAGCATTTTTCACTAAACTACGCCCGTCGGATCGGCGAGCGTAGGCGTATTCGTGGTTAGTGTAGCGGCATCGTGGTCTATTTGTGCGCGGGCTCGACTCATGGCCCCCGCGACAATTGCACCCTTTCACGCTTGATAATGGTTCTCAAGTCGAGCTCAGATCGTGGCCCATCTAGTGTCTGAACGCAGAGTGGAATCTCGTCGTTTCCTGTTCAGCTCTGGACGGGTGATGGAGGACCATGGTGATGGGAGATATCCCGGCAGGTGAGAGATGGAAATTAGGATGGAAGGAAGGAAACGGATACGGAGGCCAACATTGCCCTCCATGGGATGGCACGTCCTCGCGCCTATCGATCATGTGCCACCTTCTCCCTCCTTTTTGAGTGGCGTTGCGTCAGTTAGTGGATTAGTCACTCCTCTAACCCGCGCTTCGACATCACCAAATCAGTTTTCAAACTACACCACGCCCTTCACTATCCGCCTTCTCCAGTCTCGTCTGTACCCGTACATTTCTTCATCCAGTCGAAAGCCGTAGCATTTCTCACTAAACTATGCCCGTCCGATCGGCGAGCATATGCGGATTCGGGGTTGGTGTAGCTGAGCTCAACACAGGAAACAACGAGCTTCCACTCTGCGTTCAGACACTAGATGGACCGCGATCCGGGCTCGACTTGAGAACCATTATCAAGCGTGAAAGGGTGCAATTTTCGCGGGGCCTGAGTCGAGCCCGCGCACAAATAGAACACGATGCCGGACGGGTGATGGAGGACCATGATGATGAGAGATATCATGGCGGGAAGCCAGCAACTCCCTCCAAAAGACGGTCCGGCCCTCGCACCCAACAGCAATGCACGGTCTGCTCCCTGCTGCAAAAAATCCTGGATTATCATTCCAGTCCGTCAGAATAATGGGGGTCCGGACATGATGGACCGGAGACGGCGTCCGGAGATGACGGACCGGTGACGGCACGTCCGGAGATGACAGCTGCCTGAGTCTCCGAGCATCGGCTCGGGAGATAGTCTTCCGTCCTTTCCCCTTGTCGAGTCCCTCAGGCCCGTTGTATATAGAGGGAATGTTCTGCCTTCGACTATGGATCAATCAATCAATTCACTATCTTCATCTCTATCGATCCCTATATTCCAACAAATTGCCAACGCTAGGTAGGCCCGGGGCCCTCTTAAGCGACAACCAGGAGACCTACGACGTGAAACGCGCCGCCCTCGCCAGGGCACTGGGATTTGCCGCAAGGCGACAGGCGGCCCCAGAGAGGGCCACGATCTTTACCGATGCCCAGGTCGCCATTAAGTCAGGGGAGCCGAACACCCGCAGGGTGGAGTGGCTTAGCCCCTCAGGCCAGACAGATGAGCGGGTGGCGCCTCTCCCTCGATCCCTCGCCAACCTCAAGCGGGAAATCTCGGAGAAGAAGTGGGTAGAGGCACGCCAATGGGCTGGAGGTCGGACCTCGAAGGCGAAGTACCGCATGCCAAAGAAGCAGAAACCTGATGGCGGGGTGGCCGGTAGCTCCAAGAGACTCGCCTCGCGGTTCTACCAAATCAAGACCGGGCACTGCCTGTCCGGGCAGTACCTCAACTGGAGAAAGAACCGACCAACCCCGCAGTGCTGGTGGTGCCGGTACCGAACGCAGGCCCGGGACCACCTCTTCAAGGAGTGACCCGAGTGGAAGCCGCAGCAGAAGATCCTGTAGGCGGAGGTGAAGATGGAGATTGGGAGATGGAAGGACCGGTGGAAGGTGCGGGACCTCCTGGCCGATGTGAGGTGTAGCCGGGCGGTGCTGGACTTTCTCGCGGCCACGGATGTGGGCAGGCGGGTGCCGGGGGAGGAGGATGATGCCGTCAGCGCGGTGTCTGAGCTGGAGGTGCGGGAGTGGCTGGAGGAGCAGGGGGCGGAGGCCGAGGAGCTGGGCAGCGAGGAACCACCACTTTTCCTACCCACGCCCGACTTCATGGTGTCGGCGGGAGAGGCCCAGGAAGGAGGGCCGACTTATTTCCTTTGTCACTTCCTTTTATTCTTGTCATTTCCTTGGTGCGGCGCATCATTTCTTGGGATAGGCCTGGGCAGAGGGCAAAGGGGGTGATTGCGAAGAGCCACCACTGCGCGGACAGCGGACAGGAAACGGACTGTACATAATCTCGCCATGATCTCGATAGGTCGCATGCGAGTATGAATAAACAAAAAAAACAAAAGGTCGCCATTAAGCGCATGGCTCCAGAGGAACCTAGCCCCGGCTAGACATATGCGATCCAGACCAGAAAGCTAATCGCCGCGCTTCGGAAAGCCAGACCGGACATCGCCATTGAAGTCCGATGGTGCCCTACCGATAAGGGCATTCCAGGAACTGAGAAGAGTGTCGAATGAGCCAAGCTGGAAGCAGAGGAGCCCCGCCCACGGAGTGAAATTCCTGCAGTATGAAGACCGGTACGATAGACGGGCAACGCCCCTTCACAGGTCGCTTGCACATCTCTAGCGGAAGCCTCTGGAATGAAGTGGAGGGAATCCCGGCGCTGGGCAGAGGGACGGATCACAGTGAAGAAATACAGGATCACAGACAATAGACACTGGTTAAACACCCAGGATCTCTTCGTCGATGAGCGCTGCATTCAAGCGATCTTAGATTTCCTTTCGGCTACGGATGCGGGGCGGATTGTGGCGCTCGATAGGACTGAGGGGAACGTCATGAACGAGGCATTGGAGTTGGAGTTCAGGGAGTGGGAGGAGCAGGAGGGAGGCCGGAGGCGACGGGATAGTGTCAGAATAATGGGCGTCCGGAGATGACGGACCAGAGGCAACATGTCCGGAGATGACAGCAGCCTTAGTCTCCGAGCACCGGCTCGGGAGACAGTCTTCCGTCCTTTCCCCTTGGCGAGTCCCTCAGGCGCGTTGTATATAGAGAGAATGTTTTTCCTTCGACGTTGTATCAATCAATCAGTTCACTACCTTCGTCTCTATCGATCCCTATATTCCAACAGGTTATGAGCCCGGATTGAACGCTCTACCAATCCGCAACCTATCGATAATCGAACCCGCCGATATTTGCACCCGTCTCGCTTCCATAAGGGCGTTCCAGGCAACGAAAAGGCCGACGAGTGGGCAAAGATCGCAGCAGAAAAACCGGAAGCACGAGGGGTGGAGTGGTTACAGGGAGGAGCGCGCCCGGTGCCACTCCCCAGGTCTCTT
>Ga0307516_10002271_pt1 | contig 25921 bp, 25 predicted proteins | sample 19_EM_MG_FD_203310 | JGI IMG/M metagenome (GOLD analysis project Ga0307516, IMG submission 203310) | Populus trichocarpa ectomycorrhiza microbial communities from riparian zone in the Pacific Northwest, United States - 19_EM | ecosystem: Host-associated > Plants > Roots > Unclassified | place...
GGTCGGCCTGCGGCCGAACTACATCGTCGCCCAGCTGACACGCTGGCGCGTCGGAGACCGGCATGCACGCGAGCCGGATTGCATGAAGCGGGTGGCGGCGCGACTCAGCGATGCGGATATCGCCGCGGTCGCTGGCTGGCTCTCGCAGCAGGCGGCGCCGAAGGACCCGGCGCCGGCGTCGCTGGCCATGGAGCGCATGCCTTACGCCTGCGGCAGCCAGACACCGGCGCCGGACCTGGCAGGGGATGCCAAGTGAGATTGGGGCTTCGCATCCTGCTGGCGTTGGTCGCCCTGGGCGTCGCGGGCGTCGCCTTGCTGTGGTGGATGCGGCCCGGGATGCTGCCCCAGACTCGGCACGCAGGCAAAGCCAATGCGACCACGGAGGCGATCACGCGCGGGGAGTACCTGGCGCGCGCCGGAGACTGCGTCGCCTGTCATTCGGAGCCGAACGGCAAGCCGTTCGCCGGCGGACGCGCGATGCCCACGCCGTTCGGCAGTCTCTTCGTCCCCAATATCACCCCGGACGACGAAACAGGCATCGGACGCTGGACGGCCGACGACTTCTACCGGATGCTGCACACCGGCGTTTCGCGCGACGGCACGCTGTTGTATCCGGCCATGCCTTTCGCCTCCTACACGAAGGTGACGCGCCCCGACTCGGATGCGATGTTCAGCTTTCTTCAGTCCGTGACGCCCATACGCCAGAAGAACCGGCCGCACGAACTCAAGTTCCCGTTCAACGATCGCGACCTCCTGCTCGGCTGGCGCACGCTCTACTTCAAGGAAGGCGAGTTCCAGCCGGACCCGAAGGAGTCGGCCCAGTGGAACCGGGGTGCCTACCTCGTCCAGGGGCTGGGCCATTGCGCGATGTGCCACACCGCGATCAACGCGTTGGGGGGCTCGAGCGAATCCAAGGCGTTCGAGGGCGGCATGATCCCGAACCAGAACTGGTACGCGCCGTCTCTCACCTCCAACCGGGAGGCCGGGCTGGGCGACTGGCCGATCAAGGACATCGCCGACCTGCTGCAAGTGGGCGCGTCGCACCGCGGCACGACCTACGGGCCGATGGCGGAAGTGGTCTACAACAGCCTGCAGTACATCACCGACGACGATGCGACCGCGATGGCGGTCTATCTGAAGGCCTTGCCCAAGCGCGATTCCGAGGCGGCGCCCACCAGCCAGGCGCGCCTGGTCGACCCCACGGTGATGGAGCTCGGCCGCAAGGTCTACGCGGGCCAATGCGCGACCTGCCATGGCAGCGAAGGGGAAGGGCAGGCCCCCGCGTTCCCGCCCCTGAAGGGCAACCAGTCGATCACGATGCTCTCGCCGGTGAACTCCATCCGGATGGTGCTCAACGGCGGCTACGCACCGGGTACGTACAAGAACCCGCGTCCTTACGGCATGCCGCCGTTCAATCACATCTTGCGCGACGACGAGGTGGCGGCGGTCGTCACCTACATTCGCCTCGCCTGGGGCAACAACGGCACTCCGGTGACTGCCGCCGAGGCGAACGACTTGCGCAAGATCCTTCCCGAGTGAGCGACGACATGCCCGACAACCAGACACGCGACGTCGCTGCACCCGGTGCGGACGAACAGGAACGAATCGATGCCATCGTCGAGCGCGGGCCGTCGGGGGCGTTCGCAGTTGTCGGCGTCGCCACGGCCATCGTCGTGCTGATGTGGTTCGCGTTCTACTTCTTTGTCTATCTGCCGCGCGGAGCCGTGCAATGAGCACCCTGGAATCGGTCCATGGCTCCGAGGCGGTCGCGATCGCGGCGGAGCAGCGGTGGGCCTGGGTCGTCGGGGCGATCGTGGCGTTGCTTGTCGCGATGATGATCATCACCGGACTGCATTGGGCCGCCATGCCGCCGTCGCGGGTGGAAACCGTCGACGTCAAGACGCTTCACGTGAAAGGCGAGTTTGTCGAGAGCAACCTCGGCACCGCGGTCGGCCCGGATGGCAAGGTCACGGTGCGCCTGGTCGCCCAGCAGTACTCGTTCCAGCCGCAGTGCATCGTGGTGCCGGTCGATACGCCGGTCACGTTCCGCGCGACGAGCACGGATGCGATCCATGGCTTCATCATTGGCACGACCAACGCCAACACGATGCTCGTCCCGGGCTTCGTGTCGACCTTCACGACCCGCTTTCACAAGGCCGGCGAGTCGTTGATGCCGTGCCACGAATACTGCGGCACCGGCCACGAGGCGATGTGGGCCCGCGTGCAGGTGCTGGCCGCCGACGATTTCATGGCGAGGTCGCGCGCCGGCGAAAGGCTCAGCTGTGTTGCGCGCTAGCAAGCTCGTCCTCGCCCATTTCTGGGTGGCCATCGTCGCGTTCGCGGGGGCGATCTGCCTGGGCGAATGGCAGATGTACGTCCGCTCCCCGCTGAGCACGTGGATCAACAACCCCGAGCACTACTACCGATCCGTCACGGCGCACGGCACGGTGATGGGCTACGTGTTCCCGACGTTGATCGCGATGGGCTTCGGCTACGCGATCACCGAGCTCGCGTTGAAGCGGCCACTGATCGGCCTGCGTTGGGCCTGGGGCGGGTTCTGGCTGCTGCTGGCCGGCACGGCGATGGCGGCGACCACGGTCGCACTGGGCCGCGCATCGGTGCTCTACACCTTCTATCCACCGATGATCGCCAGCTCGTTCTACTACTTCGGTGTCGTGCTCGTCGTGGTCGGCTCCTGGATCTGGGTCGCGCTGATGGGCATCAACCTGCACGCCTGGAAGCGTGACAACCCGGGGGCCACCGTGCCGCTGGCCATGTACGGCAACGTGGCGGGCGCGTTCCTCTGGGCATGGACCTCGCTGGGTGCCGCGCTGGAAATCCTGCTGCTGATCCTGCCGGCGTCGCTCGGTTGGGTCGACACCATCAATGCAGGCCTGGCACGCGTCCTCTTTTCGTGGACCTTGCATGCCATTGTCTATTTCTGGTTGATGCCGGCCTACATCGCGTTCTACACGATCGTGCCGCGGGCGATCGGCTCGCGCCTGTACAGCGACACCATGGGGCGGGTGGCCTTCGCACTGTTCCTCGTCTTCTCGATGCCCATCGGGATCCATCACCTGTTCGCGGATCCGCAGGTCGGCGCGGGCTTCAAGTTCGTGCATGCGACGATGACGGCGATGGTGTCGGTCCCCACCTTCCTCACGGTGTTCACCATCGTCGCGTCGGTCGAGATCGTCGCGCGCCTGCGCGGGGGGCGGGGTGCGTTCGGCTGGGTGAAGGCCTTGCCCTGGGGCAACCCGATGATGCTCGCACTGACCCTGTCGTTCGTGATGCTCGGCTTCGGCGGCGCGGGCGGCCTCATCAACATGAGCTACCAGCTCAACGAGACCATCCACAACACCCAGTGGGTGACGGGGCACTTCCACCTCATCTTCGCCGGGGCGATCGTCATCATGTACTTCATGATCGCCTACGACCTGTGGCCGGCGCTGACCCATTGCGCGCCACTGAGCGAGTCGCTCATCAAGGCGCAGCTGTGGCTATGGTTCGTCGGCATGATGGTACTGACCTTGCCGTGGCACCTCGTCGGCCTGCTGGGAATGCCACGGCGGATGGCCTATTACGACTACACCGATCCCGCGCTGCAATCGCAGGCCTGGACGGTCACGGCTTCGACCATCGGCGGGGCGCTGCTGGTCGTTTCGGCGGCGATCTTCGTCTACATCCTGGCGACCGCACGGCGCGGCCAACAGGTGCCGGCACCCTATGCGTTCAGTCGAGCGGTTCATGAAGGGGGCCGCGTGCCCGCGGCACTGAACGGGCTCGGACTCTGGGTCGCGATGATGATCGCGCTGACGATCATCAACTATGGCTATCCGATCGTGCAACTGGCCTCGCTGAAGGAGGCCGCCGTGCCCGTCATTCCCATCGGGACCCGATGATGAGCGACTCTGTCTACTCCTGGCGCAACGTGTGGTTCCGGCGCAGCGTGATCTCCCTGCTGGCGCTCATCGTGTTGTCTGCGCTGGTCGGCTTCGTCTGGTTGCCGTCGATGTCGGGCGACTTCACTTCGCGAGGGCTGTGGGCGAGCGTCTGTCGGGCGGCGGGGGTTCCCGCTGCGTGGAGCGACGCGGCGCCTGCATCGTCCACCCGCCCCGCGGCCACGGACGTCGTCCTCGAGCGCTCGATGGGCGGGCCGGGTGCCAGCGATGCGATCGGCCGGGGGGCCACCCTGGCCCTCAACTGCACGATGTGCCATGGCGCGCAGGGCATGAGCATCTCGAACGCGCCCAACCTCGCGGGGCAGTATCCCGAGGTGATCATCAAGCAACTGCACGACTATCGCGACGGCAAGCGGGCCAGTTCCATCATGCAGGCGCTCGCGCGCAACCTGACGGACAAGAACGTCGAGGATCTCGCGGCGTACTACGCGTATCTGCCCAAGGCGCGCAACGCGCCGACGACCTACGCGGACGCGCTCCCGGCGCTCGTGCGCGTCGGCGCGCCACTGCGCAACGTCGCGCCCTGCATTTCCTGCCATGGCAGTGTCGATCAGAAGCTCGGCGCCCCTTGGCTGGAAGGCATGCCGCGCGACTACCTGGTGGCGCAGCTCACGAATTTCCGATCCGGCCTGCGGGCCAACGACAGCCACGCGCAGATGCGCAACATGGCCCGCTCGATGACCACGGTCGAGATCGCGGAGGTGGCGGCCTTCTATGCGCGCGACGGCGCAAGGTGAGAGGAAGGCCGCCGGCGCGGATCACGGCGAATCGAGGCCGATTCGTGCGTCGAGGCGCGGGACGGGGCTCGCGCCCCGGTTGATCCGGCCGCTACTTGCCCGAAGCCTCGGCGAGCCTGCGCCGATAGTCGAGGACCGGCAGGCCGCCCCAGCCCCAGTTCTCGGGGGAGACCTCGTCGATGACGACGAAGGTGCTCGCCAGCGGCTTGTTCAGCACGTCGCTGAGGAGCTCGCTGACGCCCTTGATGAGGGCAGCCTTTTCTTCGGCCGTCACGCGATCCTGACCGGGCTTCGAACCCTCTCGCGTGATTTGAATGGTGACGATGGGCATGATGTTGTCCTCCAGCTCGAGTCAATGACCTGCGCTTTGGCCACCGTCGACGTGCAGGATCTCGCCGGTCACGAAGTTGGCGGTGGCCAGGTAGAGCACCGCGTCCACGATGTCCGCAATTTCACCGTTGCGGCCGACCGGGTGCAGCGCGGCCAGCCATTCATGCGTGGACTCCGGATGCATCGGCGTCTTGATGATGCCCGGGGAGACGGCGTTGAACCGGATGCCCTTCTTCGCGTACTCGATGGCCAGCGACTTTGTCGCGGCGTTCAGGCCTCCCTTGGTCAGCGAGGCCAGCACGGACGGCACGTTCGAGTTCGCGTGGTCGACCAGGCTGGTCGTGATGGTCACGACGTGGCCGGAGCCCTGGTGTTCCATCTGGGCAACGACGGCCTGGGTGATGTGGAAGAAGCCCGCGACATTGGTCGAGATGTTGGCTTCGAAGTCGTCCTGCGTGAATTGCGTGAACGGCTTGGCGGTGAAGATGCCCGCGTTGTTCAGCAGCATGTCGACGCGGCCGAATCGCGCCAAGGCCGCGTCGACGACGCGCCTGGCCGTCTCCGCCAAGCCGATGTCGCCCGCCACGGTGACCACGTCCGCGTCGTCGGACGGCTTGATCGAACGGGAAGTGGCGACGATCCGGTAACCGCGCTCGCGCAGGCCCTTGACGACGCCGGCGCCGATGCCTTGCGACGCACCGGTGATGATGGCGACTTTCTGTTGATTGCTCATGATTCGTTGCTCCTGATGGGACGCCGGTGGAAAGAGTGGCGACAGGCTCTGAGGTCGAAATCGACCATGGCCTGAATCTAGGCACTCTCCCTCCGAAGCAGAAGTCACCATCGTGGAACGACTGAATTGCACGACGAGGCATTCGTCGAAGCCAGGCGTCCTCCTGGCATCTGCAAGAGACGAAATGAAGCGGATCAGCCCCGATGCGAGGCAGCGGCGATGGACGCTTGCAGACCGCCTGCACGGTCATTCGACAATTCCTGGACCAGGAAATCGATGAACGCTCGCACGCGCAGGGCGGTGTGCTGGCGGTTGGGGTAGATGAGCGAAAACGCGCGCGACCGCCCCCCGAACTCGGGAAGAAGCTCCTGCAACCGCCCGGTGGCGAGGTCCTCCTGCACGATGTAGCGGTAGGTCTGGAGGAGCCCCGCGCCCTGGCGTGCCAGGGTGACGACGGCGAGATAGTCGTCCACGCAGCGATAGGTGGGGGGTGTGGGCAGGTCGACATCCCGGCCGTCGACCCGAAATTGCCAGGACACGAACTGTCCCGTGCTGGGAAGCACGAATTGCAGGCAGTCGTGGCGGGACAATTCTTCGAGTGATCGCGGCGCGGCGGCGCGGGCCAGGTATGCCGGGGACGCCACCAGGACGAGCTCCGCGTCCTCCAGCTTGCGTGCGACGAGTGATGAATCGGGCGGCGTGCGACCGCGGATCGCCAGGTCGAAGTCCTCCGCGGTGAAGTCGACATTGCGGTTGCTCAGGTTCAGCTCGAACTGCACGAGCGGATAGAGCGCGCGAAATTTCGGCAACAGCGGCAGGACCCGGTAGTGGCCGTAGGGCGACGCCATGCTGATGCGCAGCAGCCCGCTGGGCGCCGTCTGTGCGCCCGTGAGCTTGCTTTCGGCGTCGCGCATCAGGCTCAATGCCTGGCGACAGTGGTCGAAGTACGTTCGCCCGCTGTCGGTCAGGTGAATGCGTCGCGTGCTGCGAACGAACAGGCGGACGCCCAGACGCTCTTCAAGTCGGGCGACAGACCTGCTGACCGCAGCGGGGTTCAGCCCGGCAGCCTGTGCTGCAGCCGTGAAGCTCTCGAGCTCGGCCGCGAGGCAGAACAGTTCGAGCGTGCCGAGCATCACGTCGTTCAGGTTGCGTTCCATTCGCTTGCGCCACGCGATCGGGGTGCGCCATTCTACGTAGGCGGCGCATCCCTCCACATCTGCCTGATCAGCGCGGGCCCAGCAGGCTGCCGTTGGCGAAGATCTGCAGCGTGCGCAGCAGCAGCACCGTGATCAGGAGACTGAGGAAGGCGAGCATCGCGACCGCGAACACGGTGACCGGCAGGTAGTGCACCTGGTCTGCGTAGCGCAGCGCGGCATTGCTCAGCGCGGCGAGCGGGAAGCTCAAGGCCCACCATCCGGCGGCGAACGGAATGCCGCGCCTGAACACCTTGAACACCAGCGCGAAGAAGATGAACAGCCCGAAGTAGAACAGCATGGCCGCGAAGGCGTCCACCCGCTGGAAGAAGGTCGTGTAGGCGAGGAAGCCCACCTCGAACGGTGCGATCAGGATCATCAGCGACGGCACCATTTCGGTTGCGAGCTTCTCGTGGTGATGGATCAGGCGCGACATGATCATCGTGAACAAGACCAGCGCCACCATCGTGCCGATGGCGAGCGAGAAGAGGTTCAGCTCGCGTGCCCAGGGTGCCGGCACGGTGCCGCCCGCGACGGCGATGTCCAGCGTCGCGACGCCCGGGATCAGCCATGCCGGCAGCGCGTGGCCGGCGTCCACCTTGCCGCGCAGCAATCGGCTCACGAGCGTGAAGGCCAGCACGATGGTCGATGCGGCACCCAGCACCCAGAGTGCCTGGGACGCGACGGCGCTGAGTGGCGCGACGACCGACGAGATCAGCAGGATGGCGATGTTCACCGTGCCGAAGAAGTTGCCGGCGATGGGGTGCCGGAACTCATTGAGCACCGCCTGCGGATGAAGGACGGCCTTGGCGACGTAGGCCGCGCACAGCAGCACGAAGAGCGCGATGGCGGCACCGCCGATCGCCGAATCGACCAGCGCGCTCGTGCCGAACTCGCGGCTGGCCTGGCGCCACGCCAGGCTCAATCCGGCGACCCCCATCACCGACGCGAAGAGATTGACGGGCAGATGCTGCAGGGAAAGTTGTGCGCGCCGTTGCTGCGGGCGCGGCATCGAGGTCGTAGCGATGTTGGCTCCAGGGAGTGCCGCGGACGAACCCCTCGCGGCGACAGCGAACTCTAGACGCGGAACCCGGCACGCGCCTGCGGGGCTCGGCGGGGTTCAGGCCATCGAGGAGCGGTTTTCGGCCAGGCCGGCACGCGGGCAGCCACCGCGCCGTTGCGCCCGGGAGCGGGCTATTGCGCTGCTGCGCGCTGCTGCGACGGTGCGATGCGGATGTCCTGCATGTTCCCGGCCGCGGACACGACGGCATGATCGGGCGGCGAGCCGCCGGCTTCCTGGCGTCGGAACCGCATGCGGTATTCACGCGGTGTCGTGTCGAGACGCCGCGAGTAGATGAACCGCATCTGGTTGCTGTTGTGGAACCCGCAACGGAACGCCACCGTCTTGAGCGGCAGGTCCGTTTCCTCCAGCAGCTTGCGGGAGTGGTCGATCCGCACCTGTTCCACGAACGCCGACGGCGTCATGTTGGCGCTCCTGGCGAAGATTCTCGAGAAGGTGCGACGGCTGACCGACACGGCGTCGGCGAGCTGCTCCATCGACAGTTGTTCGCCGATGTGGTCCGTGACATGGCGCAGCACCTTCGCCACGATGGTCTCTTCCTTTGGCCCGGCCGCCAGATAAGGGCTGTATTGCGACTGGCCGCCGTCGCGGCGGATGTACACGACAAGCTTCTTGGCGATGCGCAACGCCAGGTCGGGGCCCCAGTCTTCCGCGACCAGGGCCAGGCAGAGGTCGATGCCCGCGGCGACGCCGGCGGACGTGAACAGGCGGCCGTCGCGCACGAAGATCTTGTCCGATCGCACGCGCGCGCGGGGAAATCGGGCGATGAGGCGGTCGACGTCGTTCCAGTGGGCGGTGACTTCCTTGCCATTGAGCAAGCCGGCATGGCCCAGCGGGAACGCGCCGTTGCAGACGGAGCCGAAGCGCTGCGAATGTTCAGCCTTTTCGCACATCCATGCCAGGATGCCGGGGGCTGGCTTGAAGTCGGGCAGTCTCGGGCCACCGGCGACCAGCATCAAGTCGGGCTGGCCGGTGTATTCCAGGTAGCCGAAGCCGACATGGATCTCGAGGCCGTTGGCGCACCTCACGCCGCCCGCTCGCATCCCGACCAGCGCGACCTCGTAGCGACTCTGCTCTGGCAGGAACTTGTTGGCCTCGGCGAAGACATCCATCGGGCCCGCGACGTCGAGCGATTGCACGTCGTCGAACACCACGATCGCCACTTTCGTGGTTCGACCGCGCACGTCGGGCACCGATTGTTGTGGCATCGCACGAGTGTAGACCGGTCAGTCCACATGGTTTTCAGCGCGGACATTCGACCGCTTTCGGACGCAATGGCCCGGAAACCAGTTCTCGATGGCGGGGTGCCGACGCACCGCGGATGGCACGGTTCGCCAGCAAACAAGGGATCCATCCAGGCCGGGCTCCGCACTGTTGGCGATAGATGGTTTGGTGCGGCCGCTGTGCAGGCACAATACGCACATGCCAAATATCGCCACCGTTCTCAAAGCTGAAATCACACGCCTCGCGCGCAAGGAACTGCGCGAGGAGAGCGAAGGGCTCAAACGAGCCCTCGTTCTTCAACGCAAGGAGATCGCCAATCTCAAGGCTCGCCTGCAAGCCTTGGAGAAGGCCGTTCAACGCCTTGGCAAGGTATCCAAGGCGCCACGCGCAGAACCGCGCGCCCCCGTGTCCAAGGCGGACGTCGGGAGCGATGCGGCCGAAGGCCTTCGCTTCCGTGCCAAGGGCATGGCGTCGAATCGGAAGCGGCTCGGTCTGTCCGCGGCCGACTTCGCGCTTCTTGTCGGCACCACCGGTCAGTCGGTCTATGCATGGGAAGCCGGAAAGGCCAAGCCGAGAGCAGAAGCGCTGAAGGCGATTGCCTCGCTTCGCCACATTGGCAAGCGCGAAGTCGAAGCGCGACTGGCCGAATTGAAGGGTTGACGGCCGCCTTGCCGGCGTCGATCCCGAGGGTCAAGACCCGTCTCCGAACCTGGCTTCGCGGCAAGGATGTCGTGAGGGTCCGAGTCTGGCTGCTGGGACGCCTACCCGGCGAAGGCCTGGTCGGTCTGCGCGGCGAGAGCACCGAGACCTGAACGAGCGCGCGCCGGGCGACCGGAGACTGTCTTCGCGCTGCCCGGCGCTGGGCCAGGCACGCCATTGATCACGCCGCGCCCGGGAATTCCCGGGAACGCGCTGCGTCCGCGCGCGTTCGGAGCGACAATTGCAAAATGATTTCCCAAGAAAATCAACAAGTTAGCAACGGCCTGAGTCCGTGGCGCCTTTCGGTTGCCCCGATGATGGACTGGACCGACCGCCATTGCCGCTACTTCCACCGCCTGATCACGCGCAACACGCTGCTGTACACCGAGATGGTGACCACCGGCGCGCTGCTGCACGGCAACCAGCCGCGCCATCTCGACTTCAACGACGAGGAGCATCCGGTCGCCCTGCAACTGGGCGGCAGCGAGCCCGATGCGCTGGCCGCGTGCGCGAAGCTGGCGCAGCAATGGGGCTACGACGAGGTCAACCTCAATTGCGGCTGCCCCAGCGAGCGCGTCCAGCGCGGCGCGTTCGGCGCGTGCCTGATGCGCGAGGCGGAGCTGGTGCGCGACAGCGTGGCGGCGATGCGCGACGCGTGCACGTTGCCGGTGACGGTCAAGCACCGCATCGGCATCGACAAGATCGAGAGCTACGACTTCGTGCGCGACTTCGTCGGCACGGTGGCCGCGGGCGGCTGCACGGTCTTCATCGTGCATGCGCGCAATGCGTGGCTGCAGGGGCTGAGCCCGAAGGACAACCGCACGATCCCGCCGCTGCGCTACGAATTCGTCTACCGCCTGAAGCAGGATTTTCCGGAACTCACGATCGTGCTCAACGGCGGGGTGAAGGGCGACGACGAGATCGCGCGCCACCTGGCGCACGTGGACGGCGTGATGCTCGGCCGCGAGTCGTACCACGACCCGTGGTGCATGGCCGATTGGGACGCGCGCTTCCTGGGCGGGCCCGCGGTCGAGCGCACGCGCGAGAGCGTCGAGGCGCAGATGGTGGAATACCTCGAGCGTCTGCAGGCGTCCGAGCACCACTGGTCGCAGGCGTCGCGCCACATGCTGGGCTTGTGGAACGGCGTCAAGGGCGCGCGCCGCTGGCGCCAGGTGTGGTCGGACCACAAGATGAAGGCCTTGGCGCCGAGCGAAGTCTCGCGACTCGCCCATGCCGGTGCGCTGGATCCGGTCGCGGCTGCCTGAGCCGGTCGGCCGCCCCTAGGCAGGAGTCTTCATCGCAGCCGACAACTGGCTGCCGATGCCGTCGCACGCGCCTCGCGGGCCCTTGAAGTCGACGCTCCTGACCTTGCCGTCGCGGGTGGCGGTCATGCGGATCCTGCAGGTGTGCTGCTGCGCCACGTAGGCGCTGCTGGGGCCTTCCAGGGCCCCCGGCGACGGGTTGCCGATGAAGCCGCTGTTGACGGTCTGGTTGGGCAGGTAGGTCGCGCTCTCGGTCGTCCTCAACCAGGTGTAGACGGTGTCGCCGCCACTCTCGGACTGCGTCGCGGGCGCTCCCATCAGGGCGATGGCGTCGCGCACGTTTCGGCCGGCCAGTCCTGCGGGTCCGGCATCCCTGGGCACGTTGGCGGCGCAGCCAGCCAGGCCGAGCACCGCGAGGAAAGCGAGTCGCATGACGTCCTCCATGATTGACGGAGGAATTGTGGTGCATCGCCTGCGGCGAGCGCCATCGAGAGGCCTCGTCCCGCGGGCCGCGCTTCGCCAAAAGGGGCGGCAACGCCGAGCGCCGCCGCAGGAATCACCGTCGGACGACTGTCGCGCCGCGCGCGGCGAGCAATTGACCAGGAAGCGCCCCGTCGTTGTCGCCGACGGGCGCGAGCGTCACGCGTTGGCCAGCGCGTCGTCGATCTTTTCCTTGACCCGGTGCAGGCCGCGCAGCAGCGAGGTCTGGTCCAGCATCGCCTGCGGCGCCAGCTTCATCGCCACCTCGTCGAGCTGCGCCGGTTCGTTGGTGATCGTGTAGGCGAGCGCGGACAGCACGCAGATGTAGCGATGCGAGACGCGCGGCAGGCGCATCGTCGTGTGGATGCTGATGTGATGGCGCACGCTGGCGACCGCGGCGGCGCTCAGGCCCCAGGCCTCGCACAGGTTGGCGCCGACGTCGTCGTGGCCGCAACCGAACGCGGCGCGTTCGAGTTCGACCAGGTGGGCATCGTCGCGCGCGGCGGCGAGCATCGGGGCGTATTTCTCGGGCGAGTGGCGATACAGCACGGCCTTGCCGCACTCCTCGAACAGCCCGGCGGTGTGCGCGCTCCAGGCCTCCATCGACAGCGCCTGCGCGAGCCTGCCCATCAGCAGCCCGCGGATGCTGGCGCGTTCCCAGACGGCGACCAGTTGCGGCACCTGCGGGAACGCGGCCTGCAGGCCCGTCTCGTAGGCGATGGCGGAGATCTCGCGCACGCCCAGGTAGGTGACGGCCTGCTGGACGCTCTGCACGCGGCCCTTGAGGCCGTACAGCGGGGAGTTGACGGCTTTCATCACCGCGGCCGCGAACGACATGTCGCCCTCGATGAGCGCGCTGACGCCGTTCAGGTTGATGTCGTCCTCGCGCAGCAGCGCGGCCAGCTTGACCAGCGACTGCGGCTGGGCAGGCAGGTCGAAATCCAGGTTCACGGGTCGGGTGTCTTCCGTCATGGGCGCTCCGCGGCGATCTTCTCGAGAGAGTCAGGAACCGTGATGCTAGCCCTTCCTGCGACCGGGTCGAGCATGAAGTGACCGGAAAACGACCGTTGTTTCTCGAAAGACAATGCAAGGCATGGCGCCTGACAGGGACCGCCGCCTTCTTGCCATTTCCCACAACTCAGCAGACACATGATCCATTGGCCTGCCGCCAGCATTTCCAACCTCGCCATCTGGGCGATCGCCGCCGCCGCGACCGCCGCCGTCATCGTCCGGCCGGGCAAGTGGCCCGAGGCCGTCTGGGCCGTGGCCGGCGCGCTGGCGCTGCCGGTGTGTGGCCTGATAACGGCATCCGCCGTGCTGCAGGCGGTCTTCGAGGGGCTCGACGTCTACCTGTTCCTGATCGGCATGATGCTGCTGTCCGAACTCGCACGCCGCGAGGGCCTGTTCGACACGCTGGCCGGCTGGGCCGTGCGCCATGCCGGCGGCTCGGCGCGACGCCTGTTCGCGCTGGTCTATGGCATCGGCGTGGTCGTGACCGTGTTCATGTCCAACGACGCGACGGCCGTGGTGCTGACGCCGGCCGTCTACGTGGTGGCGAAGAAGGCCGGTGCCAGGCCCTTGCCGTACCTGTTCGCCTGCGCGTTCATCGCCAACGCCGCGAGCTTCGTGCTGCCGATCTCGAACCCGGCCAACCTCGTCGTGTTCGACGGGCACATGCCGCCATTGCTCGCGTGGCTGCGCGCATTTGCGCTGCCGTCCATCGCGGCCATCGCCGTGACGTGGGCGGTGCTCGCGCTCGTCTTCCGCGCCGAGCTCGCGGCGCCGGTCGAGTCGGTGTCGCACGTGCCCGCGCTGTCGGGCGCGGGCCGGCTCGCGGCCGTGGGCATCGCGGGCGTGGTGCTGGCGATGCTGGGCGCGTCGGCGCTCGGTTTCCCGCTGGGCGCACCGACGCTGATCGCCTCGGCCATCGTGATCGGCGCCGTGCAGGCCACGCGCCGCGAGGCGCCGTGGGCGCTGCTGCAGCACGTGTCGTGGAGCGTGCTGGTGCTGGTCGCGGGCCTGTTCGTGCTCGTCGCCGGCATCGGCCAGACCGGCTTGATCGCGGCGCTGACCGAGAGCCTGCGCGCGTCCGTGCACGCGGCGCCGCGTGCGACCGCATGGAGCGCGGGCGCGACCGTGGCGTTCGCGTCCAACCTGATGAACAACCTGCCGGCCGGACTCATCGCCGGCACCGCGGTCAACGCGGGCCCGATGCCCGCCGACGCGCGCTCGGCGATCGCGATCGGCATCGACCTCGGGCCGAACCTGTCGGTCACCGGGTCGCTGGCGACGATCCTGTGGCTGGCGGCGCTGCGGCGCGAGGGCGAGCATGTGAGCGCGTGGCAGTTCCTGCGGCTGGGCATGCTCGTGATGCCGTTGGCGCTGGTGGCGGCGTTGGCGTGTCTCTGAGTCCGCGGGCGGGCCCCTGCACGCGATTGACGGCTCGCAGGGGCGGTTGGGACAGGCTCCGTTCCCGCGCAAGGACTCGCGGTCGACCGCTTCACGCACGCAGGCACCGGCTTCGTTCCGGCGGGCGAGCGGGGGTGATGGCGCCTTGCTTCCCAGAGTACCGATCCGAAAGGCAAACGCCCACGAGACGATCAAATGAACGTTGGTAGCGCTGTTATTGACAGGGGGCCGCCGATCCTGCAGGCTTCAAAGCTCGGAACAGAATCACCCTTGTCCGTCTTGGCGAAGGAGCATGCGATGCAAACCAACGCGGGCGCGCTACTCCGCGCCTTGTCCTGCGCTGCAATAGTATTGATGGGCAACAATGTCGTGGCGCAGACGGCGCAGATCACGAATTTGAATATCAGCCTCATCGATCTTGATCTCACCGATGGAATTGCGCCGGCAATAAGCTTCAGCGGCCCCAGTTCCGCAGTCGCTGGCTACATGTACGTCTCAGGCAATTCTGCTTCTCGAAGCTCGGATTCCGAATCTGGAAGCGAGGCGTTTGGAGAGGTGAGTGCGTTCAACAACGGCATTGCCCGGCTCTCCGGCGACGTGACGAAAGGCGAAGGGTTTGCGTTTGCCTCCGCCGGACCCTTGTGGCCCGGCTACGTCTATACCAGTGCCCTTCTGACGCTTGCAGGACCGCAATTCTCGCTGACGCCCCGGACGGAGGTCGTGATATCCGGCCTTGCAACGGTCGATCGCGGCGCGTATCTCGCCCTGGAATTGTCTGGCGCAACGTCCGCTGGCCCGCAAGATGTCTTTTTCCGCATGTTCTCGCCGAATACAAGTCTCACGTCGACCGCGTCGGTTTCATTCTCGAACACCGATTCCGATGATTTGACGGGCACCTTCACGGGCTGGCTGGGTGCAGGCGCGCCCTACGCGCCTCCCGTCTCCGCCGTGCCCGAACCCGGCAGCTACTTGTTCCTCATTCTCGGCTGCGCCATTGTTTTTGCGCGCTCCCAAGTGCCCAGGCTCCGGCCGGGCACGCCCGTGACCATTCCGACCGGGTCCCACGCGAGATAGCACCCGGCAGGCGACGCGTCGCGCGAGTCCGGAGGAGTCGTCCGGTCCCGGTGCCGTGCGCGATGGAGAGAATCGGTCGAACTAGGGATTGCGAGCTGCGCTCCGACGATCAGCCTTGACGCACCGCAACCGTGGCGATGCGCTGCCCGAAGGGGGATGCGCTCATAAGCGCTACCCTCCGCCTGACGGCTGCGGTGCGAGCGCCTTCGGACGGCCGGGCGGCGCTCATGCCGTGTTGCCGCGAAGGAGACCCCCATGCTTCAGCAAGCCGCGATCACCGTCATGTTGCCGGTCAAGAATCTTGAGCGGGCCCGGGCGTTCTATGAAAAGTGCCTGGGCTTCGAACCCGGCGAGCCCCATGCGGACGGGAAATATGTCTACATGGCCGCCGGGGCCTGCCTGGCGCTGTTTCCGAAGGAGGGCGGCACGCGCGCCGAACACACCGCGGTCAGCTTCAAGGTGGACAACATCGCCCAGGCCATTCGCGAACTCCAGGCGCGTGGCGTCACCTTCGCCGACTACGACTTTCCGGGGCTGCAGACGGTCGAGCACGTGTGCGTCCTGGGGGCCGAGAAAGCCGCCTGGTTCGAAGACACCGAGGGCAACTGCCTGTGCCTTCACGAGGATCTCCAATAGCCTCGCGATTGCAGGACGCCTCGCGGCGAGCTTGCGCAACGTGCCACTGATCAGCAGCGCACGTGCGCGATTCAGTCGTTCCCGTCGCGGCAGACGTGCGTCTCGACGCGCTCGCGCGCGCGATCCCAGCCCCCGCCGTCCGGCAGCCTGAGGATGCGGCCCTTGCGGTTGCGTACCTCCAGCCACGCCTCGGCGTCGCGCGACAGGATCGCCAGGAAGTCCTCGAAGGTCGTCCAGGCCTCACTGGTCCATTGTGCGATCTCGAGCCCGGACGGGCGTCCGTGCATGCGGAAGTGGAACCAGGGTTGCGGCGCGCGATCCGGCGAGAGCAGGTGGGCCCAGCGGCGGAAGTTGGCCAGGGGCGGCAGCCGGCCGTCGGCCGTGAGCTCGCACGCGTACATCGGGAAGACCTGCAGGATGGCATCGTCCTCGAGGACGCCGCGCAGCAGTCGACGTTCCGGGCCGCGCACGAAGCCCAGCGTGTCGAAGGGCGGGATCGCGGCCGGCAGGGCAAACGCGGAAGCGGTCTCCCGGGCCACCGAGACGCGATCCAGGCGATCAAGGATGCGCCTGAGGAGCGCCGGATCGGCGTCGCCCTCGATGCCCAGCAGGAACTGGGGTGGCGCCTGCTCGTTGGCGAACGTGCGCAGCGTGCTGGCGGACGTTGCCAGCTCGAGCGTCATCCAACCCGCGATCTCGTGGTCGAGGAACCCGGCGATTTCGAGCGTGGGATTCATCTTGCGACAGTCCCGGCAGCCACCCCGGTCTTCAGGCGGATTTGCGGCGTCGGGCGAGCCGCGCGCCCAACACGAGGAGCGCGAGCGCCATCGACGCCGTCGACGAAGGCTCGGGCACGGCGGTCGCGTTGATGATGAAGCTGTGCAGGATGCCCGCGGCGTCGCCGTAGTAGCCGACCGCCTCACCGATGTTGTTCAGGCCGTAGACGAAGTTGCCATCTGCGCCAAGGTCGAAGGTCGTGAAACCATCGTCGAGCGTGCCGAGGAACCCGACGATGTCGCCGTCGGCGTCGAGGGCCCAGCCGCCGAGGTCGCCGGCGTTGTCGATGGCGCGAAAATGCAGGGCGGTGAGCCCTTGCGCATCGGTGACGTAGGTGGTCGTGCCATGCACCGCATCGAACAGCAGTCCGCCGGAGATGCCGGACAGGCTGCCCGCAGCGACGCCGCTGTCGTTCACGCCCTGGACGACGCCGACATTGGTACCGGCCGGGCCGACGATCTTGGAGAGCGTCGACGTCGCGTTGTCGTAGACGAATCCGTCGAACTCGTCGCCGGTGATGAAGACGCCGGCGATGTAGCGGCCGTTGGGGGAGATGCCCCGGATGAGGGTGTCGTCCGCGCCCGCGACGGCGAATGGCGTCAACACGCCCCCCTGGTAGAAGAACGAGTTGATTCCGTCGGTGCCCACCGCCAGGCCGCCGTTGCTGATCCCGGTGACGTAGCCGGGCGAGCCGGGCAGGTTGACCGTGGTGATCGTGCCGTGGTCGTCGATGAAGCCGCCGCTGTCGTCGCCGCCCACCAGCACGCCGTGGTCGTTCAAGCCCCACAGTTGCGTGGAGGTGGACCCGGGCACCGCGTAAGGCGTGACCGTGTATGTCTTGGCATGGGCAGGTGCGGCGATGGCGAAGACGATCGCCGTGGCCGCCAGGATTCTGGATGCTCGCAAGTTTTCTCTCCCTTTGTGTCTGGATGGCGCCGGGGATGATGCGTGCAAAGTCACGGTGATCGAGGACAGTGCGGCGATCCCCCCTAGTTTGAGGTCAGAAGACGTCGATGGTCGTGACGCCCAGCGCCGGAGAGTCCTGGTGAGCAAGCGCCGTGGGAACAGCGCTCGAGCATAGAGCCGGGCTCCCCATGAGCTGGTGCCGGCAGTGTGCCCGCAGGTAACGTGTTCGACCAACTGTCGGGCCGACGACCCAGCGTCAGAACAGCGCGCCGTAACGCTCCAGCTCCCACGCGCTGACGTGGCGCGCGTACGCCGTCCACTCGATGCGCTTGAGGCGATCGAACTCCGTCGCCAGCGACTCGCCGAGCGCGCCGCGCACGACCTCGTCGGCCCGCAACGCGGCGAGTGCCTCGGCCAGGCTTTGCGGCAGCAGCGCGATCCCGCGCGCGCGGATCTGCGCGAGATCGAGCGCGAACAGGTCGTCGGTGCAGGCCGGGCCCGGATCGAGCGCGCGGTCGACGCCGTCGAGGCCGGCCTCGATCAGGCCAGCGAGCGCGAGGTACGGATTCGCGCTGGCGTCGGGCAGCCGCCATTCGAAGCGGCCGTTCAGCGTGCGCACGACGGCGGTGCGGTTGTTCGGGCCGTGCGCCACGTAGGCCGGGGCCCAGGTGGTGCCCGACAGCGATTCGCCCACCACCAGCCGCTTGTACGAGTTGACAGTGGGCGCGGCCAGCGCCGTCAGCGCCGCGCTGTGCGCGAGCACGCCGGCGATGAAGTGGCCCGCCAGCGGCGACAGGCCGGGACGGCCATCCGCATTGGAGAACACGCACTGGTCGCCGGACCACAGCGACACGTGGAAGTGCAGGCCGCTGCCCGGCTGGTTGGCGAAGGGCTTGGGCATCATCGAGAACACCGCGCCGGCGCGCTCGGCGAGCGTGTGCGCGGCGAGCTTGAACAGCGTGACGTTGTCCGCGCTGGTCAGCGCGTCGGCATTCTCGAAGTTGATCTCATACTGGCCGTGCGCGTCCTCGTGGTCGGTCTGCTGCACCTTCATGCCGGCGGCTTCCAGCGCGGCGCGCAGGTCGACCAGGAATTGCATCTGCCGCGGCAGGCTCTTCAGGTCGTAGGACGGCTTGTCGAGACGATCGCCGTCGTCGAACGGCAACCATTGCCCGTCGACCTTCTTCAACAGGAAGAATTCCGGCTCGATGCCCACCTGCAGCGTCCAGCCGCGCTGCGCGAGGCGGTCGGTGGCGCGACGCAGCACCTGGCGCGGGCAGTTGTCGAATGGCTCACCGCCCACGAAGCCGTCGCAGGCCACGCGCGCGACGCCAGGCATCCACGGCAGCGCCGCCAGCGTGCGCAGGTCGGCACGCGCGTAGTACTCGCTGCGCGGGCCGGTGCGGGGCAGGGCGGTACCCCAGATCGACGGCCCGGCGAAGCCGGCGCCGTCACGCACGACCGCGGCGAGCTGGTGCAAGGGCACCCACTTGCCCTTGGGCGTGCCGTGCATGTCGACGAACTGGGTCAGCAACGTGTGCACGCCTTGCTGGCGCAGCGTGGCTTGAAGGGCGGCGATGTCGGCGTCGGAGGTCTTGGCGGTCATGGGCTCATTGCCGAGGTCAGGTCTTGAATCTGCACGACGCGCTACTTCTGGCCGTCGATGCGGATCCAGGTCGTTTTCAGTTCGGTGTACTTGTCGAACGCGTGCAGGGACTTGTCGCGGCCGTTGCCGCTTTGCTTGTAGCCGCCGAATGGCACGGTGATGTCGTCCTCGTCGTACGAGTTCACGTGCACGGTGCCGGCGCGCAGACCGCGGGCGACGCGGTGGGCGCGGTTGATGTTGTCGCTCCACACGCTGGCCTGCAGGCCGTAGCTCGAGCCGTTGGCGAGCGCGATCGCCTCGTCCTCGGTCTTGAAGCGGAGCACCGCCATCACCGGGCCGAAGATCTCTTCCTGCGCGATCCGCATGTCGTTGGTGACGTTGTCGAAGACGGTGGGCTCGACGTAGTAGCCACCCGTTTCGCCGCGCATCTGCTTGCCGCCGCTGACGACGCGCGCGCCCTGCGCGTGGCCGGCCTCGATGTAGCCCAGCACCGTCTTGAGCTGCGTGTCGTCGACCAGCGCGCCCATCTCGGTGGACGCGTCGAGCGGGTCGGCCGGCGCGTACTTGGGGGCCTCGGACTTCAGCGTCGCGATGAACTCGTCGGCGATGCGCTCGTGCACCAGCACGCGAGAGGGCGCGTTGCACGATTCGCCCTGGTTGAAGAACATGCCCCCGGACACGGTCTTCGCGGCGCGCGCCACGTCGGCGTAGTCGTCGAAAACGACGAAGGCCGACTTGCCGCCGAGTTCGTTGTAGACACGCTTGAGGTTGGACTTGCCGGCGTACTCGTACATCCGGCGGCCGACACGGGTCGATCCGGTGAAGCCGATCGCGTCGACCTCCATGTGCAGCGCCAGCGCCTCGCCGGCCTCGTGGCCATAGCCCGGCACGACGTTGAACACGCCCTCCGGCAGGCCGGCCTGCAGGGCCAGCTCAGCCAGGCGCAGCGCGGTCAGCGGGCTCTTCTCGCTGGGCTTGAGGACAACGCTGTTGCCGGCGGCCAGCGCCGGGCCCAGCTTCCATGCGGCCATGATCATCGGGTAGTTCCAGGGCACGATCACGCCGATCACGCCCATGGGCTCGCGCGTGACGAGCGCGAGCGCGCTCGCGGCGGTCGGCGCGATCTCGTCGTAGATCTTGTCGACGGCCTCGGCGTACCAGGCGATGCAGCGCGCGCAGGCGGGCACGTCCACGGCGAGCGAGTACTGGATGGGCTTGCCCATGTCCAGCGTCTCGAGCAGCGCCAGTTCGTCCTTGGCGGCCATGATCAGCTCGGAGAACTTCTGCAGGACCCGCTTGCGGGCCGCAGGAGCCTTGGCGGCCCAGCGGCCGTCCTCGAAGGCGGCGCGCGCGGAGCGCACGGCGGTGTCGACGTCGGCGGCGAGTCCGCGGGCGATCGGGCCGAGCAGGCGGTTGTCGATCGGGGAATGCTTGGCGAAGGTCTCGCCGGTCTGCGTCTCGCGGCGCACGCCGTCGACCAGCATGCGGCCGTCGAGTTTCAAGGCGGTGGCGCGTTCGCCCCAGTGGTTGGTGCTCATCAATGTCTCCTGCGGAAATCAGGAGGGGCCGGCTTTTGGCCGACCCCTCGTTGTCGGGCGAGTGGGCCCGGGTCAGCCCAGTCTAGAACCCGACGACCATCGTTGCTCCGAGAAGGGAGTTGTTCTTCTTGTACGTCCCCGTCTTGGCGTCGAAGAACACTGCCTGGCTGGCCAGGTCGAGGCGGTACTCGGCCTTGATCGTCGTGTTGGCGGTCAGCAGGTAGTTGAAGCCCATCGCGATCGCGGTGCGATTGGCGCCCTTGCAGTCGGCGCCCAGGGCGCAGTTGGGGGAGGCGCCGATGCCGTTGCGGAAATCGCCAAATGTCGGGTTGCCGTCGTCGTCCGTAGCACCGGTGTAGCCCAGCAGACCGCCGCCGTTCTTGTGGTTGTTGATGTAGTCGGCGCGGATCACGGCCTCGAGGCGCGGATCGAGCTTGTACGCGGCCAGGCCCGAGACGCCCCACCATTGCGCGTCACGCGCGTTGCCGTCGGCGTCCGGCACGAAAGCGGCGCGCTTCTGCATGCCGAAGCCCACCTGGCCCTGCAGCGTCATGTCGCCGCGGATGAAGTACGCGTCGGCCTCGATCAGGTGCAGCATCGTGTTTTCCGATGCACCGGTGAGGACGCCGTTGTTGAAGTTGGCGACCTTGCCTTCGACGCCGGCCAGGCCCCAGCCCGAGAACTCGCCCTTGGAGTAGTCGAGGCGGTAGGCCAGCACCGGCGCGAACTGCTTGGGCTTGTTCAGCGACGTGTTGAAGTTGGCGATGACCGCCTTCAGGTCGTACTTGCCGCGGATGATCTCCATGCCGGCGCCGGTGTAGGCGGTGGGCTCGGTGAAGTCCAGCAGCAGGCCGCGCGTCACCAGCTTGGTGGTGGTCGGCTGGATGTACTCGTAGCCCGACCAGTCGGGGATCTGGCCGGCGATCAGGCGCGTCTGCAGGTCGCCCAGCGGGATCGAGACCGAGGCCTCGTGCACGATCGAGTTGCCGCCCGGGTCGGCCACGCTGCCGGCGCCGCGTTGCGGCATCAGGGTCAGGCGCCACTTGGTGCCGCCTTCGAGTTCCTTTTGGAGGTCCAGCGACACGGTGCCGAAGTACGAGTTGTCGTAGTTGTAGCCGTCCTCGGAGACCGGGTTCAGGAACTGGAAGCCGGCGCGGTTCTGGTTCTTGTTCCAGATGTAGGTTGGATCCATGTAGCCGCTGATCTTCAGGTCCTTGTAGCCGTGCGACTCGTTGGCGTCTTCCATCGCCTCGGACTTGACGACGAGCTTGTTGAACTCGGCGGCCTGCTCGGGCGTCATGCCCCATTGGGCCTGTTGGCCGTCGGCGGGGGCCTCGGGCACGGCGGCGAGCTTCTTCTCGAGCTCTGCGATGCGCGCCTTCAGCGCCGCGAGCTCCTTGAGCACGTCGGCGTTGGTCTGGGCGAGGGCGGGGGTGGCGGCGCCGAAGGCGAGCGTGAGCGCGCAGGCGAGGGCGGTGGGGCGCAAAGTCTTCATCGGGTTCTCCTTGGATGTCTTGTTGAGCGTGTCGTGTCTTGCAGGAATGGGGTGGAACGGTTCAGGAATCGTCACGGGCGGCGGCGCTGATCTCGGCGGCGCGGCGGCGTTCCGCGCGGGCGACCCAGATGCTGGCGACGGCGACGCAGATCGCGACGACGACGATCATCACGGTCGCGACCGCGTTGACGCTGGGATCGAGCCCCAGGCGTGCGCGCGAGAAGATCACCAGCGGCATCGTGGTCGCGCCCGGGCCGCTGAGGAAAGCCGAGGCGACCACGTCGTCCAGCGACAGGCTGAACGTGAGCAGCCAGGCCGAGATCAGCGACTGCGTGATCATCGGGAAGGTGACCAGCGTGAACACCTGCCACGGCCGCGCGCCGAGGTCCATCGCGGCCTCCTCGAGCTGCGGGTTCAGCTCCGTCAGGCGCGACTGCACCACGACCGCCGCGTACGACATGCCGATCATCAGGTGGCCCAGCCAGATCGTGAACATGCCGCGCTCGGGAAAGCCGATCACGCGCTGGATCGCCACGAGCATCAGCAGCAGCGACAGCCCCTGGATGACCTCGGGCATCACCAGGGGCGCGTTGACCATGCCGCTGAAGAACGTGCGGCCGCGAAAGCGCTTGTACTTGACGAGCGTGAACGCCGCCATCGTGCCGAGGACCACCGAGCCGGTGGCCGACGTGACGGCGATCTTCAGCGACAGCCACAGCCCGTTGATGATCTCGGTGTCGTCCGCGAGCTTGCGGTACCACTCGAGCGAGAAACCGCCCCAGTGCGACGCGAGCCGCGAATGGTTGAACGAGAAGATCATCAGCGTGACCATCGGCAGGTACAGGAACAGGAAGCCCCCGGCCAGCCACGCGCGGCCGAAGCCCTTCGCGAAATTCGTTCCGAACAGTGTGCGGGTCTTCATTTGCGCTTCTCCTGCGCTTCGGCCTGGTACTTGTTGAAGATGGCGAGCGGCACGACGATGAGCAGCACCAGCACGACGGCCACGGTCGACGCCATCGGCGGATCGTTGTTGCTGAAGTTCTCGTCCCAGATCACGCGGCCGATCATCAGCGTCGTCGGCCCACCCAGTAGCTCCGGCGTCACGTACTCGCCCACGCAGGGGATGAACACGAGCATCGAGCCCGCGATGATCCCGGCGAACGACAGCGGCACGGTGACCCGCCAGAACGCGACCCACGGCGTCGCACCGAGGTCGGACGCGGCCTCGAGCAGGCGCAGGTCCATCTTCGACAGGTTCGCGTACAGCGGCAGGATCATGAACGGCAGGTACGTGTAGGTCATGCCGATGACCAGCGAGAACGAGGTATGCATCAGCTGTCCCTGCGCCTCGATGACGCCGATCGCGAGCAGGACGCGGTCGAAGTGCAGCCACACGATCAGGTTGGCCACCCAGCCGCCTTCGTCGAGCAGGCCCTTCCACGCGTAGACGCGCAGCAGGAACGACGTCCAGAACGGCAGCATCACGAGCATCAGCAGCGTGGGCTGCAGCGACGCCTTGGCGCGTGCCATGAAGTACGCGAACGGGTAGCCGATCACCAGGCAGAACACGGTCGTGAAGAACGCGTACTTGATGCTGGCCATGTACGAGTGGAAGTACAGGCGGTCCGTCGCGATGAAGACGTAGTTGGAGAACTTGATCGACAGCTTGACCGCGCCGTCGACGACGTGGGCGACGTCCTCCACCATGATGGCGCCCATCTCGGAGACCGAGTACTTGGCGACGATCAGGAACGGCGCAAGGAAGAACAGCAGCAGCCAGGCGTAAGGGATGCCGATGACCGCGGTGCGACCGCGCCACCACGACGGCTTCCAGCGGGAACTCTTGGAAGATTCCATGTCGCGGCCTCCGTTATTGCGTCAGGACCACGTGGGCCTGCGGCGACCACGTCGCCCACACGGTGTCGCCCCACGTGAACGCGCTCTCGCGGTGGCGTTCGGTGTTGGCGACGCTGGCGCACAGCACCATGCCGCTGGCGAGCTTGATGCGATAGACCGTCTCGCTGCCGAAGTACGACAGCTCCTGCACCGCGCCGGCGACGCAGTTGTACTCGTCGGCCGGCTTCTCGCGTTGCAGCGCGATCTTCTCGGGACGCAGCGCCACGGTCACGGGCATGCCCTGCGTGCCGGTGATGCCGTGGCCGACGTAGTGCTTGCAGTCGGCCGTGTCTATGATCACGTGGTCGGCCTCGTCCACCGTGACCGAGCCGTCCATCAGGTTGACGTTGCCGATGAAGTCGGCGACGAAGCGCGTGGCCGGGGTCTCGTAGATCTCGGAGGGCGAACCGACCTGCAGGAAGCGGCCCTCGCTCATCACCGCGATGCGCGAGGCCATCGTCATCGCCTCTTCCTGGTCGTGCGTGACCATCACGCAGGTGACGCCCACCTGCTCGATGATGTTGACCAGCTCGATCTGGGTCTCCTCGCGCAGCTTCTTGTCGAGGGCGCCCAGCGGTTCGTCCAGCAGCAGCATCTCCGGCTGCTTGGCCAGGCTGCGTGCCAGCGCGACGCGCTGCTGCTGCCCGCCGGACAACTGGTGCGGCTTCCTCTTGGCGTACTTGCCCAGTTGCACCAGCTTGAGCATCGCCTCGACGCGCTCGGCCACCTTGTCCCGGGGCCAGTTGTCGCGGCGCAGGCCGAACGCGATGTTGTCCCACACGGTCAGGTGCGGGAACAACGCGTAGGACTGGAACATCATGTTCAGCGGCCGCTCGTACGGCGGCAGGCCGGCGAGATCCTGGCCGTTGAGGACGATGCGCCCCGACGTGGGCGTCTCGAAGCCGGCCAGCATGCGCAGCAGCGTCGTCTTGCCGCAGCCCGAGGAGCCGAGCAACGCGAAGATCTCGCCCTTGGCGATGTCGAGATTCACATGGTTGACGGCCTTGTAGCCGCCGAAGTCCTTCACCACATCCTGGATCTGGAGGAACTTCGTGTTGTCGGCGCTGATGCTCATGGGTCTTGCCGCCTCCTGGGGCGTCTTGTCGATGTTCTTGGAAACTCTTCCGGACGCAGGCGCGCGACCCTGCCGCGCGCCCACCTGAACGGGCTCAGAGACCGGTCTTGAACGACGTGTAGGTGCGGTTCTGCAGGCGCCGGATCTCGTTGTTCAGCGCGTCGGCGGTGCCGGCCATCTTGGCGAGCTCTTCGGGCGCCAGGAAGACAGTCGGGTTGTTGGCGACCGCGGGCTCGATGAACTTCTTCGATTCCTTGTTCGGATTCGCGTAGAACACCTTGTTGGTCAGGCCGGCGTCGACCTCGGGCTTGAGGATGTAGTTGATCCACTTGTGCGCGTTGCCCGGGTGCGGCGCATCCTTGGGGATGGCCATCACGTCGAAGAACAGCAGCCCGCCGTTCTTGGGCAGCAGGGCCTCGATCTTCTGGCCGGTCTTGTTCTCGATCGCGCGCTGGCGGGCGATGTTGATGTCGCCCGACCAGCCGAGCGCCAGGCAGACGGAGCCGTCGGCCATGTCGTTGATGTAGCCCGACGAGCTGAACAAGGTGACGTACGGGCGGACCGCCTTGAGCATGGCGAGCGCCTGCTGGTAGTCGGCGGCGTTGGTGGTGACGCGCGGCTTGCCGGCGTAGTGCAGGGCGGCCGGGATCACCTCGTCGCCGGAGTCGAGGAACGACACGCCGCACGACTTCAGCTTGGACATGTACTCGGGCTTGAAGACGAGGTCCCACACGTTGTCGGGCAGCGGCGCGCCACCGAGCGCAGCCTTGACCTTGTCGACGTTGATGCCCACCGTGGTGTAGCCCCA
>Ga0307516_10002272_pt1 | contig 25901 bp, 35 predicted proteins | sample 19_EM_MG_FD_203310 | JGI IMG/M metagenome (GOLD analysis project Ga0307516, IMG submission 203310) | Populus trichocarpa ectomycorrhiza microbial communities from riparian zone in the Pacific Northwest, United States - 19_EM | ecosystem: Host-associated > Plants > Roots > Unclassified | place...
AAAGGGGTTAAAAATAACCAAAAAAAAAAAACGCCCCAACCTGTTGTTTTTTTTTTAAAACCCCCCCCCCCCCCCCCCCCGCATTCTCTCCCCCTAATCTTACTTCCTCTGGCCGTAAGCCTTGGTAGCCCAGTCACCGTTGCAGACGATCAGGTCCTGGGGGTTGTAGTCGTGGCGGCCGCTGAGGTACGAGTCGATGATCTTCTTCGTTCCGTCGGCGTAGCGCTTCTGGGCATCGAGCGACGTTCCCGAGATGTGGGGCGTCATCGCGTTTCCGCCGCCGTAGATGTTGCGAGCGCTGCGGAGGACGTGGTCGGCGGGCGCGGGCTGGGGGAACCAGACGTCACCGCCGTAGCCGCGGAGCTGGCCGGAGGCGAGGGCCTCGGCCACGTCCTCCTTGACCACGATGGCGCCGCGGGCCGTGTTGACGAGCCACGCGCCCTTCTTCATCTTCGAGATCAGCTCCTTGTTGAAGAGGCCCTTGGTGCTCTCGTGCAGCGGGCAGTTGATGGTGACCACGTCGCACTGTGCGAGCATCTCCTCGAGGGACTCGACGCGGCGACAGCCGATCTCGGCTTCCTTCTCGGCCGACAGGGGCTGGTAGTCGTAGTAGAGCAGCTCCTTGCAGTCGAAGCCGCGGAGACGGCGCAGGACGCGCTCGCCGATACGACCCACCGCCACCGTGCCCACGACCTTGTTCTCGAGGTCGTATGAGTCCTTGGCAACCGCCGCGACGTCCCACTCGCCGGCGACGATCTGCTCGTGTGCTGGAACGAAGTTGCGGACGAGCGCCAGGATCGTCATGACTACGTGCTCGGCGACGGAGACGACGTTGGAGCCCGTCACCTCGGCGACAGTGATACCGCCGTTGGTCTTGTTGGCCGCGTTGAGGTCGACGTGGTCGGAGCCGATACCGGCGGTGACGGCGAGCTTGAGCTTCTTGGCCTTGGCAAGACGCTCGGCAGTCAGATAGCCGGGGTGGAAGCTGCCGGGGGAGCTAGAGTTAGTCTAGTCTCGAACGGCCGGGAGAGGGGGGGGCATACGGAGTCGTGATGATGATCTCAGCATCGACGAGCTCGCGGTCAAAGGTCGAGTTCTCACCGTCCTTGTCGGAGGTGGTGACGAGTGTGTGGCCCTTGTCTTCGAGCCATTTGCGGATACCGAGCTCGTTCTCGGTGGTTCCCAGGAGAGCAGGGACTTGTTCGGCGTGGATTCCACCCTGGATATATCCTGTCAGCACCCCTGGGAGACGAAGAGGTGTGTGTGGCGAGGGGAGGGGGGAGATCGCTCACGTCGTAGAGGACTGCCAGAACTTTGACCTGTGGGTTGAATGTCTGTGTTAGCCGTCGGACGCCAAAACCGCCGCGGGCCTCATGAATTCGCGCCGAACGGGGCCTATAGGCGCGTGTCGCCGTGCGCAGGAGAACAAGAGGAAGTACCATGGTTGCCGATGTGCAGGGGAAAGATTGAGTGGAACCGAGTGAGAGGGGCGCGAGGGGACTACTCTACGGACTCGAGATGTCAGTGATCGTGTTGAGCGGGGGAGCAGTGAGAGTTTATATATGGCCGGCCTTTGCCGCTGCTGTTGCTCCACGGTCTGCCGCCGGGAGAAAGCAGAGAACAGCCAGCCGGTCTCAATTGCGGACGACCATCGGAAGCGATGGCCTATGAGATGGGAAGGAGGAGGGATTAGCGGGGAGGGGGAGACGCAACTCACCGGTAAAATGCTGGGGAAGGAGGAGGAGGATGCTGGCTATTGAAGCTGGACGATGGATGCAGGGGAGAGATACATTGGGGAGGGGAGTCTTTTCGTTTTAAACCCGTCCTTTCCGCTCCACAGGTACTCACTTCCTGTTACACCTTACTCCAAGCCCAGCGCGCCCATCCGTCCGTTCGTCGATCTACAGTTCCGTGATGCTGCTCACTGCTGGACGTGGCTGCTTGCGACTAGTGCGGTGGTGGTCCCGCCGGGGAAAGTCCGGATGTGTATCCAACCTTGCACAACAAAGAACTGCCACCCCGCCTCCACCGACAACAGCCAAACACAGCGGCCCCCACTTCCCTTCCCCACACCACCCTGGAGAGCGAGTCGGGCAGTCAAATTGAGCTTCATCCACTCCATCCTCTCCGAGCCCCCGCACATGTGACCCGCACTGCTGTACCTCAAGTAGAGTGCTCCACTCCACTCCACTCCGCAGTGGTTGGGCATCTCCTCAGCATCTCATCCCGTCCTCCCTTACTTCGGATCTCCAACGTCCATTGTCTCTGGGCGAGCCGATTGTGATACCAGAGCTACAAAGCTCGGCGGCAAATCGGCACCCCACCGACTTGCATAACTTCCCCACCGCGTCCCAACTAGTTACCCTGCTCCCGCCAATATCTAACTAGTCGGGCAATTATGGATGTGCATGGTCTCATCTACTCAGTTATCATCACGTCAGATGTCCTTGGTGCAATCACTAAATAGATACGTGAAAGGTACGGTACAGTTCTCCATGTGTCCTCTGCAGTACTCCAAACACCAGGAGCTGCGGAGCATCGTCGCCGCGGCCCCCCAGGTGCGGAATCCCGCGCCGGACTGGAGGCCAACCAACTACATACTTAGTTTTATACTAGTTAGTTAATCACTACCTAGTTACGCACGCGGGAATTTCGGGGCGCCAGAAAAGCTTCATACTGGAGTAACGCAGCTATACAGCTAGATAGCCGGACTCGACTGGCCGCACGTTCGCTTGGCTGCGGAATAGTTAGATGCGGTCGATATGTGCAAACAATCTCCACAGGATCGTGTTTTGTGCTTATGTACGAACACGTGCCCCGCGTAAAGTGCCTTGCCAGAGGCCGGTTTGGGGTTGCAGTGGCTGGAAAGAGGGTTCGTGGGGAAGGGAAGGCGCCCACCTCCCCTAACTGGACACTCTATGGCGATCATGTTCGTCACGTTTCTCTCTCGACAGTGGAAGGGAGAAGGCAGTTGCACTAGATCACCTTACTGCAACAGAAAACATCCCACCACGCGTTCTCCCGATCTGTGCAAAAATGCCTACATACGCAGTTACGTACACCCTAACTAGTTACATGTTCAACACCACCGACGGCTTCCTCATCCCGCGCTCCGTACAGTTCTCGCATCCGGCACACGCGGACTCGCACGAGCACGTCCCGCCACGATCCTCGCCTGCCGCGCACGCGCACACGGTCGCATCCGGCGGCACGGCGCACTCGCGCACGTTCTTCTCGCAGGGGCAGCCCTGGGCGGCGGGGGTACACGTGCAGGCCTCCGTCGGCGTGTTCTTGCGTGGGCAGCAGTGCTTTGTGGGGCTGAAGGGCGAGACCCGCTGCGGTTCCGCAAAGAGTCCGCCGGATGGGTGCGGCGTTGAAGGAGGTTCTTCGGCTAGCGCGAGCGTGGTGGCCGGGACGGAGGCCGTGGTCGAGGCCGTGACTGGCGCTGGAGAGTCCGCGTTGGCCGCCCCCGACGAGGAGGAAACGGGCGTGTCCGGCACGATCAGCGGTGCCATCTCTTCCGGCGCGACGTGAGAGACAGGTTCCAGCAGAGCCGCGGCCGCCGGGAGCGACGCGCGCCGCGCCGATTGGTGCTGCGTCAGCGTGGGGGGGTCGTCGTTCGGGCCGTAGTCCGAAGCAGTCCGTGCCGGCCGGTCGTTCTCGTCCTGCTGGTAGGTCGGCGCGCCTACTGCCGAATAGAAGCACACTTCCGTCGCAGCCTTGCCGCAAGTGGCCGGGTCGACGCACGCCGCGGCACTGGGCTGTTCGTCCAGGCCCAGTCCGCTCATCTCCAGGTCTCCGATCTCGCGCCACTCCTTCGGCACGGCCCCCATCCCGCGTTTCGGGCCGAGCTGCGCGACCCGCGCGGTCGGATTGCCCCAGCTCTTCCGCGCGCAGCCCCGGCACGCGCACGTGCTCGGAGAGCACGAACACACGCCCATGTTCCCCCCGCACCCGCACACCGTCAGCCCTGTGCCGACGAGGGACCGGCTTCTGTGCTCCCTGCCCGTGCGCACGTCCGTGACCGAAATCGGCGCGCGCTGCTTCTCCCCGCCGTCCCCGCCGTCCTCGTCGGCGTGGAGCTTCAGCAGCGAGTGGACGACATCGACGATGCACGCCTCGAGCGGGCGGTAGGACATCCCCAGCTCGCGGACGGACTTGCCGTTGTCGACGGCGTAGTGCGGCGGCGGCAGTGGCGCCCCGGCCGGGTTCGGCGTCAGCCCCGTGTTGACGAGGTGCGGGAACCGCTTCTGGATGATCCTGCACACCTCCGTGTACGAATAGCCGCCGGCGGCAACCAGGTACCGATCCTCCATCCCCGCCGGCTTCTTCCTCGCAGCCACGAGCGCGCGCACGTATCCTTCCGCCGCATCCCGCACGTCCACCCACGCGTGGAGCTTCGTCTCCGGCACCGACCGCTCGCTGCCCTTGATGAGCCGGTAGATGTCCGCCGTGCCCGCGTTCAGCGTGTCCAGCCGGGCGCGGTGCTCGGCTGGCCCGTACACCATCGGACAGCACACGGTGGCCAGCGAGAACGCGGGCCGGCAGATCGAGCCGGCGGACGTGTGCTTCTCCATGAAATCCCACGCCGCACGCTCGGCGACCGTCTTGGAAGCGCCGTAGGCGACATCTCCGCGAGCGTGCGCCGCCTCCTCGTACGTGATCGGGTTCCAGTCGAGCTCGTTGTACGTGTAGCCGGGGCGCATGCCGGCTTCGGCGCTTAGGATCGCGGCGACATCGGAGGCGACCACCACGCGTCTGCACTGGGTGTTGTGCTGCAGGATGGAATTGAGAAGGCTCGTTGTCCCCTGGATCGCCGCATCCAGCAGCGTAAGACGGCTGTCGGTCCGGTCGGGGAGGACGGACGGCGAGGCCATGTGGATCACCTTCTCGCCATCACCACCACCACCATCATCAGCAGCGATCCCAAAAGCGATCCGAAATGCTCTCGCTCGTCACGGCGGAGAAACAAACCCCCTTCACCCCCGCCACCGCATCATCGAACGCGCCAGGCACGGCGGCATCCGTGGCGACCGCAAACGCGAGATGCGCGGTCTGCAGCGGCCGATGCTTCCGGATGTTGTCCGCCTCCGCCGCAGATGTCACCGCACATTTGACGTTGTAACCGGCTTCGAGAAGTGCCGAGAGGACGTGGGCGGCGACGAATCCGGACGCTCCTGGAGTTATCCCAGCGCGCCCTATCAGCAACGGGCCCGGCAACGCACAAATCAGGGAAGATACCAGTCAACAGAATCCAATCCCCTTTCCGCACGCCCGTACTCCCCCTCGTGTCCGCCAGCAACGTCTCCTCCTGTTCCTTCTCCCCAGCCTTCTCCGCCGCCTGACGCCGCCGCTCCTCAGCGAGCACCTCGTCGTGCGCCGGGCCGTCGTCGCCGGCCGTACCGGTGGCCATCCCGACGGTGTCGTGAATAGCCTTTGCGAGCGTGTCCATCCTGTTTCATTCGTATGTGCGATGCGACTTATACCGTGCTTTATAGATTGTTTTTTTTTTTTTTTTTTCCCTTCTCGCGGAAGGGGCAACTTAGAGCTGCGATGGACGAGGAGGATTTTTATGCGGGGGAGGGGGGAAGGGGCAGATGGACGGCTCTCATTACAACGTGTGAGGTCATTACGTGCGGCGATGTGTCACAACGGGCAGGACCGGCTGCTTGCAAGGAAAAAACATCACTCACATACTGCACTTGTACCTATGTATGTATCCACATCGACATGCCATAGATGATAGCACGTTTCAGCACACGGACTGCCCATCCCAATGGCCATTCTCCGTGAGTACTCAACCATCGACAACCTGCGCCGCGCTTCGCGGATACATGCCAAGTCACTCGTCCCGCGAGGACTGTACCGCACGGGTTGGAAGGTTTCGCCCTGCAGACAAGAACGTCAGGTGCGCAGTGTGCTCGACAATATGGCTGGAGCGGGAGCCCTTAGCCGCACTGCATGTGGTATGTAAATGAAGCAGAGCACAGAACACGCGAGTTGTGTATAGTACATGCGCGCTACTAAATCCTCCACCCACTGCCATGGACAAGTCCCTGTCCTGATCCTTCCCATCCACATAACTCACGCCCTACCCAGACACACATCGAAGCACGCCATCTCAGGGACGGCAGCAAAGACGCGGGTATCTATCGGAATCTTGCCCCCTTCCGTAGCCCTCGGTCCACGGGATCGCTTACACCTTAGAGTCCTCTGCTGTATGTAGATACGGAATGTGCTAGCTGCTCCCGACTCCCGGGCAAGTCCGGTTCGCGAGTGCAGCGTGACTCCGCCCCTCTGTCGGGGATGTGCTCTGTAGGGTAACTGGAGCGGGCAGTGCCGGTAGTTGCGGCTGATCGCTATATCTAGCCGTTGTTCTCTCTTGTCGGAGTTTTCTATTCTATACATATAACCGTTCATACTCGATCCATTCGTTCCCAGCATTGGTTAGATACTGACAATTTGTACTCGTACTTGTGGTACACAACCACATGCATGAACTACACACACCGGTTCGGGCCCTGTCATGCCGAAAAGAAAGAAAAAAATCGCTAAAATCCAAAGGACTTGAAAAAAGGAAATCTCAAAAAAAAGATGAAATACAGACAGACGACAAAACGGTAATACTCTCTAATAACGGCTCGTAGTTACTGCCTACATCGTTGTTAGCCGTCGCATATTCAAGAATTGTCGCTTTCCGTTAGAGGGGGGAACGTACAATAGCGCCAACGTGAGATCACCATGAATCCTCGCCTTGAGCGTAACCTCGATCTCAAGGTTGATGTCGAGCCTGAGCGAGATCGGATCGCTGCGGCTCTCCTTCTGCTGCGGCTGCGGCTGCTGGACCTGCTGCGGCACCTGTTGCTGCGGCTGTATGGGCTGCTGCTGCTGTTGCCGCTGCTGTTGTTGCTGTTGCCGTCGTGGCCGCTTGGGAGCACGCGCGACCTGCTGCTCTCCCCTGCGCGCGGCGCGGTCGATCTCGTCGTCGACGGCTTTCCGCTGCTGCGAACGTGGCGGCTCGCCGGCGGGAGGAGACGGCGCTTCCTCGCGGTCCGGCACCGGCGATGGCGATCGCTCCGGTGAGGGTGAGGGCGACGGCGGCCGCGCCGTCTGCTCCGGCGCCGGTGGGCGGTGCTGTGACGGCCCCGCCGCCTCCCCACCGCCGCCCGGAGACGGATGGCGTGATAGCGAACGATAGGAGTCGTTGTCGGACATCACGGGGAGGTTTTTTGCTTGCGGTTTCTCTTCGGCGTGCTGGTGCTGTGGTGGTGGGTGATGGAGTGGGGTTGGGGGGGGGGTGCGGATTGGCGGGCGCGAGGGACGGCGGGATGCGAATATATCGCGAACCGACTACGGCCGGCCAGCCGGTTTTTTGCCCCATTTTACGTCATAGGACTCGCCGTCCTTCCATGCGGACTTTCCCTTTCGAAAACGTGTGTCCGACTTCCATGGTAAAATCGGTGTCCGTCCCTGGAAGATCGTGTAACCTGCCGACCCGGTTGCAATATAGCTATGATCCCGGCGCGATTAGACGTCATCGAGTGATATCTCGTGCCGATCAAGAAGCCTGGGGAAAGACAGTGTATGGGGAATTCCTCAGAGACCATCTTCTTTGACGTAGGGGAAGGAAACAAGGAGGCTGACCTAGGCTAATGGATAGGGTTTCCAACCAATGGAGAACAGAGGTTTGGAGGCCCTGCTTCCCTCCTCAATCGTGGGGAATACAGCGGATGAGGGGGAGGGCAACACGTACGGAGCAAGGAAAGATGCTTGGTGCGCCACCGATCCCATCGCAGCTCGTCAGCGTGAAGTCAGAGCGCCTGGAGAAAACCTGTGGAAAATACCACCCGTCCACCTCCAACCAACCGGCGCGGTGCGCGCAACCAGTGGCATGACGAAACGCTATACGTAACGTTCACTGCCCCAGTGGGCCGGAATCCGATAGGCTCGTGATAGTAGGGCGCGTTCGTTCCTGAAGCTCATGTCCGTCCTGCGAACGGTCCGACAGCGGGTATATAGCCTGGCCAGCCCAACAGCTTTCTAAAATAACTTTCGTCTTGCTCCTTCTTCATCAATCCCCCCACACAGAAACAACAATACGGTTTAGCATTAGATCACTTGGTCTTTACTTCTTTCCCAACAACGGAACCACTGTTCCGCACACCGTGAGCCGCGCCTCGTTCCCCCGCCGCCACTCCCAAGAATCAACTACCAGTACTAGCACCACCGGTACCACTACCACAATGTCCGCCGATACCCACGACCTGACCCACCAGGAGCCGCGCCCCGAGGCCGACGACGACAATGAATCCAACGCCACCGGCACCAAGCTCACCGGCGACGAAACCAACGAGCAGATCGCCAGGAAGCTCTCGGCGATCATCGACAATGCCCTCGAGCGTCTCGAGCCTCTGCTCCTCCTCATAAAGGAGGTGTGTTCCCTCTCTCTCTCCGCCGTAGTCCAGTATGACCGGTCCACTGACGCACATGGTGGTGCAGGCTCTCGACCGAGCGCAGATCGACAAAGAGGACGACACCCTCAACGAGGATGAGCTCGTCAAGCGCGTGCGGCCGCTGATCGAACAGTCGACCAGCATCCTGCGCGAGTGCCACGGCGCGATCAAGGCGCTCGACCCGGACGGCACCATCTCCAACAACGCGACGCGCAAGGCCGCCTACAAGGAGGCCACCAAGGAGGAAGAGCACCTCGCCGAGTCCCTCGCAAAGCTCACGGGAGAGGTCACCAAGGCCATCGAAAACGCGAGGGCCGTGATCAAGGACATGCCCAACGTGAAGAAGGACCTTGGTCCGCTCCTCGATTTGCTCGCCGACCCCCTGTTCCAGATCGTCAGCGGCATTGGAATGCTCCTCAACGGCGTGCTGACTTTGGTTGCCAATATCGTGAGCCCCCCCCTCAAATCACCCTCCTTATTACCGCTTGTAGCCACGACGGACTGACCCTTTCCTGTCCCGCAGCTCGACGGTCTCGGTCTCGGCGGCATCTTCAGGAACCTCATCTCAGGCCTTGGGCTGGAGAAGATTCTCAAGGGCATGGGATTTACCGGTCTCTTCCCGGATGAGAAGACCAAGAAGAAGAAGGAGAAGGAGAGGAAATAGATGTGTTCCTTGCCCCTTCTCTCCCCTACCTACCACTTATGCATAACGGGATGAGATACGAATTTTCTTTGGTTCGGGTTAACTATTGATTTTTCGAAGAAACAATGAGGATTTGTGTGTGTTTGTTAGTAGCTAGTTGTAAGCGGGTTGCGTCTTGTAATGTCATGAATGCGATGGCAGAGATTCACGGTTTGGGTCCGGTCGTTGTATTGTTTTTTTTGTTTATTCATTACTCGCATGCGAGGGTCGTTGTATTGTGTGGTTCGGAAGTCGCCGCTAATTCTCGATACCCGAGAGGCTTAGTTTGCCGCTCGCGCGCTTCTTGCTTGCGCCATCCGACCAAATCTCGGGTCCTATGTGGTAATAAGTATGTATGTACTAACTTAGTATGCGGCTTCCTACCCTTCGTGAGACAGAGTCTGTGGATTACTTATGTATATACTTACTATATAGGTACATCCGGGCCGAGGGTGAGTACCCTTGCTGCCGGCGGTTTCGGCAATGGAATCACCGGATACTCTTTTTTGCGTGGCTGGCCGTCGATGGGCTGCAGTTGCTTGCTACGTTCGGGCTTGCGAACTGGTGGGGCTGGAGCAGTAGTTACGTGATATAACTATGCGCTGGTTTCGGTGGCTGTATTTATGCGGAAAATAGGTGTTAGACATCACGCTTCGCACAAACAACTGTTCTCTCTTCCCGTCTCGTACACAATTTCGCCGGACGGCCCCTTCGATCCCCGACCATCAAAAGAGACGTGTCCGTCAAGACCCAGGCCTGCGACGGCAGCATTTGCATCTCATATCTATCACGGTGAGGATGCTTGAGATAACTCCTTCAATTATAAACCTCCTATCGTTACATGCCATGTCTAGCAAACAAACGCCGGAAAAAGAAGAAACAGGAGCAGAAAATGCCGAATTACATGCATGGGCCTTTCTCGCATTACCGCGTCGCTTCCTCTACGGCCACGCACTCTTGGCGCCGATGATCTCGATTCCTAATCCACTGTGGCCGTTAATGTTGATGGCGTTGCCAGCGAGTTTTCCACTCGTCTTCATTGCGCTCGCAACCTCGTAGGAGACCTTTCCGCCCTTGGGACAAGGGAACGTGGCCGCGGGCTGGGGGCTGGCCGACTTCTCGCCGGGGCCGAAGACGAAGGCGTGGACGTGCTTGCCGTTCTCGGTGATGTAGCTCTCGTCCTTGAAGGTGGTGACGAAAGCGGCGACGACCTCCTTCCTGGCGGGCTTGTTGTTGAACGTGCTATCCTCGCCGACGACGCCGCCGTGCTCCTGGAGCGTCCAGACATTGTAGATGCGCACGGCGGTCTGCACGAGGTCGCCGCCGTCGGACTCGCCGTCGGTGATGAAGTGGAACATGCACTGCGCCTTCTCGTGGCCGCCCGGGAAATCGAAGATGGCCAAAGTGCTCTCTTCGAAGGGCCGGTTGTCCTTCAAGAGCCATCCCGCCGACAGCACGTTCGCCGACTTCTTCGACGCTCCGGTCAACTCGTTGACGACGATATTCCGCGCCGTCACCAGAATGTTGCCGGACGCAAGCTTGGCCGGACAGGTGATGCCCGAGTCCTTGGAGATCGGCGTGGTGATGCACGCCGACGGGATCGTGATGCCAGGGACGAAATCGAGGCCGCCGGTGGTGCCGCTGTGTAGGAGGTGGTTGATCTGGGGGGTGGGCGTGGCGGCGGCTCTGGTGGCCAGGACGAGGAGCGAACAGAAGGTGATGAAGAACATTGCGATTGTGTGTGTGGATGAACGACCGAAATCCAAACGAGGGTAGATATTGACGCCTGAGGATGAATGGGACTGGAGACTGTAGGATTCAGATGCTGATGAGATATTCTGACGGGACGATCTCACCAGGACTTTATACCACACCGTCCGTCGCCCACGCCCCGTCGCGATGTCCATGCATGGTCCCGCCGTGAGGTAGTTGGGGAGGCGCAGAAAGACGGGCCCGCCGTTAGCGTCCACAGTGCCGCAGCGACGGCCGCCTAATACGGTAGGGCTGGGGCTGGTATCCCGTACCTTTGAGCTGGAGTACCCAGCAGCCATGCATATGTACACAGTGAGAATAGAGTTGCCCCCCTGAAGTCCTCTATTTACAGCGTGTGGGCTGAGGCGGTGCAAAGAAAATCAAATCAATTGCTAAGCGAGACCGAGATGTGGCGCTCGCTTACTCATTTCGGGTGGGAGACGTGGCTTTGATGTGCTGTCGAAGTGAGCGAAGGACATTGTGGATGAGAACCCGTAGAGACAATGGCCCCGTCGAGATCCTGCGGAATTTCCACGCGAGCTCCCATCCACGAATACCAGCAAGCACTTACCTATCGTACTGGAACGATCATCGACTTAGCCACACGATAGCACGCTAGACTTCCTCAGCCACTTTTGGCAGCTCGAGTGGTTCAGGCGGCCACTGGAGTACAACCGACCAGCCACTACATAAGCACTATGTAGATAGCTGGCCCACGGTCTAACTGCTAGCTGCTTAATACGCCACAGGCGCACCTCTTCACATTCCGACAAATCAGGCGTCATTGGTAAGGTGCTAACTAGGTGCTAGTAGTATGTAAGCCGAGTACATAGAGTACATGAACGTGCTATGATTTGTACACTAGTTACAATGCTGCCTGTGTGCTAGGTCGGCGCATCGGAGTTCCTGCTTGAGCCTCTGAGGTTATGCGTATGTATTTACCAGCAGTGTCCGTGTTCACTGGTACGGTACATAGCACGGTATGGCCATAAAAGGTATCTTTAAGTACTCTGTGTCAATCGCGCCTGGTTGAAGTCTGCACGTTGAGGCCGAGGCCAAGCTAGGGTGAACTGGAGGGCTGGCGGGAAGTCTGGAGTCCGAACGAAGCAAGCAGAGCCCATCCGGATGGACAACTGTCAGACGGATTGAGGATCCCAGGAACTCCCTTCCCCTTCGGAATCGTCGCGAAAACCAACCTTGAGAGTGCTATGCAGTGGGGGCCGAACCTCGGGTTTCTCGTCAGGCCTGCAAGGCGCCCACGCACGGGGCGTATTTCGGACTGCTGCCTCGCTACTTGCTTTCTAACCTCGCACCCAGCTTTGCTAGGGAATCGGTCGATAGACGGGCCTTGGGATGGACATTGTCTGCAGCCGTCCTCCCCACCCTCTCCAATAGTCGATCGATTCGGATCCTTCAACCTGTGGTACGAACCAACCACGGGAGGGAAATACGGCGATCGACTCCCTTGTCGAAAGAAAAAATGACTCCGGTAACCCCCCATTCCGCCGAGCGATCGAGTGGTTGATTATCACGTCGTGGATTGTTTCCGAAAACAGATAATTGTCCCAATTTATTGACGCTGTGAAATAATGGAATGCAATTCTTCACTGGAACCGGCTATTTGCATGCTGCTACCCCCGCGAGTGCAAATGGCTTGACAAGCTTTCGCGACGGATACCACTATTTCCGCCTTGTGCTATTCGGAGGGGGGAGGGAGCCTGTTTTTTTGTTTAGTCACCATTCGCATGCGACCTAGCGAAAATATGTACTCTACAGTCCGTTTCCTGTCCGCAGTCCTCGCATGGCGGCTCGTTGCAAGCTCCCCTTTGCCCTCCGCCCAGGCCTGTCCCGAGAAAGAATAGATGCGCACCAAGGAAGATTACAAAAGGAAGACAAAAGGAAATCGTGACCCGCCGTACTCCTCGTCTGCCGATGCCATCAAAGAGGGCGTGGGTGGGAACAGCGGCAGTCCCTCCTCATCACCCAGCGCCTCCGCCCCCGCCCCCCTCTCCTCTTCCCGCTCCCTGCGCTCCTTGCACTCCCGTTCCGACACCTCGCTCCCCACTTCTCCCTCGGCCGGGAACCAGCCTTCCCACATCGTAGTGGAGAGAAAGCCTAGTACCGCCTAGCTGCATCTCCCATCGGCAAGGAGGTCCCGGATCTCGAACCGCTCTTTCCCCCTCCCGCTTCCTTCCGCGGCTCCGGACCCGCCCCAGGATCTTCTGCTGGGCCTTTCACTCCGGGCACACCTTGAAGAAGTGATCCCGTGTCTGCGTCCGGTACCGGCACCACCAGCTCTGAGCGGTGGGCCAGTTGGGGAGGGGGGGTTTTAAGGTATTGTTACAACGGTATTGGGAATTCGATAAGTTGCAAACGCCATTTCGGGATTTTTTCCCAGGCGGTGTTCGTCCCCTCCCTGCGGAACACCCGCGACATCCATACGACCGGTTCACCGCTTCTGTGCTTCACCGACTTGTATGGGTGAGCGAATGCCCCCCTGCCAGTGCAGCAAGTTGGTCGGCGATGCCCCGACGGTCCGATCGGATCTTCTTCAGCGGATGTCTCAAGATAGCCCACAACGGTTACGCACCAGCGCACCATTGAGCTTTTGGCTTCCGGGCTTGAAACGAACCCACCGTCCGACTCACCGTCTTGACCGGTGCCGGAAACTCCTTCTGCCACTTGACTGTGGTTGCCGCCGTTTCCGGATTGCATGGAACTGACCGCCAGCAGTTGCGGCGGCCCCTGCGTTCGTGATAGGTGGCACGGGGGATCGCATTGCAGCCATGAAGGGATTTATCGCCGGTGGATCGTAGAGAGGAAGACGTGCCGTGGTGAAGTGGTTCCGATTACCTACCCGATCACTCGACCAAAGGGGGTATGTCGTTGTCCCCGAGCGATCGGGATCACTCGTCTCTCCAATTCGAGGACAGGTGCGTACAAATTCCTGCCGGGATTTGCGAGTACTCTCTCTCTCTCTTCCTGCTCACCTCCTATAGAGAATGCTAGCGGGCGGCTATGAGTTGAACCACCGGACCACCGATGGACTGCGGTCTTCTACCAGAAGCTGTACTTCTCAAGGGACAGAGTGCAATATCTACTTTGCTAGCGCTCCAGCAAGCAACTACGGACTGGGCGGTTGCTATGGAGTTCGGCAACATACCAGCGGAGAGGGAGGACTCGCGGGCAGCTGCGAATCTGAGCAACGACTGCCTCGGGAGCGTTAACTAAGTGATGCACAGAAGCGCTTTTTCTGGCTATCGGTTGCTGCAGGCTGTCAAACCAGTACTGGCCATGCAGTGCACTCACAAAATGGCCATATTCACATCCGAGCGAGCTGGGTTTAAAGAAGAGGCGGATGTGGCAGACCATACGGTCCTAATGCTGGGACACCGTGCGGAACTGCGGAATTGAGGTGTCAAAACCGGAGGTTAGACTTTTGTCTGCGAAATCTTCGATGTTCCACTGTAAATCCGTAGCTCTAGTATACATACATACATCCGTGGTCCAAACGGAGATGCCCGGACCACCCCTGCAGTTTAACTCCGACTTCCGGCGCCGTCCAACCCCGCCACCAAAATGCGGCTTCCGCTACCGCTGCGTTTCCTGCGCAGCCTATCCACCAGCAGCGTCCGGCCGCTCGCCGCGCGCATCCCCGTCCCTACGGCGGCCACCCTCACTCCCACGGCGACTCCGACCTCGCGCCGAAAGCCCGTCACCGTAGCACCGCTCACTGCACCAACGACGGCACCATGCGCCTGCGATCCCAGCGGCCTCGACATCGACCGCGACACGCCGCTGCTCGGCACAATGCCGCGGTACAGCACGCACGTCGTCGTCTCAACAGGCCGCAACGACTGGAGCTCGCGCATCGAATTCGACGCGAGCGCAGCCGCGGCCGTGCTGAAGCGCCTGCTGCGGGGAGGTGATCCCTGGCGGCCGTCGTTGGTCACGAACTCCAGCTTGTCCGCGGAGGCGTCCACGCCTGGAGAAGGGAGCATCCACATCTTCCCCGCGGGCTACTACATCCCGCGGCTGCCGCTCCCGCCGTCCCCCGCCGCCCTCGCGCTCCTAACCGATCCCGGCTCAGCAGCAACGTCCGATATCCACCACCACCACCACCTCCTCCTCCGCCGTGTCCGGACCCCGACCATCCTCATATGCTCCCACCACACGCGCGACGCCCGCTGTGGTGCCTATTTCCCACCCCTCGCCGCAGAGTTCCGACGCGTCCTTCGGGAAAAAGCCATCGAGGCGACCGTCGCCGGAAGCTCCCATCTCGGAGGACACAAGTGGGCCGGGAACGTCGTCGTCTATCTTCCTGCCAAAGAGGAGGGCGAAGAAGCGGAGCGTGCCGATGGCTGGGGCGTCTGGTACGGCCGCGTCGGTGTCAAGGAGGTCCAGGCTATCGTCGAGGAGACCGTGGTCGGAGGAAGAGTCGTCGACGGGATCTGCAGAGGCGTGGTTGGAAGGGTGATCGAGCCCACGGAGGCTGTAGATATCGCCGGGAAGTGAGGCGGAAATGGAGTAGTTAGGGATGTCATAAAGATAGGCAGAGGTTGTATACATGTACTCCAAAAAGGCTGGGATGGATACGTATATCTGTCTCGGGGTGGTTTGTGCAAAGCCCAGATCAACAGCTTCCCCCCCTCCGCAACACCCAGAGTGATAATGCATGATTGAAGTGTGCTCGCCTTCAGTCGTACGGCACCACACCTCCCGTATCACCTCAACTACCGCAGTAAGCATGTGCGCGTTCTCGTTAAGGGCATGATCCCCCGTACCCACTCCGCAGCCCGCCCGAGCCAACGGCCTCGTACTGTTACACTGACACTGGTGCACGCGATGCGAAATAAAAGCTAATACGTACAACGCGAACATAAAGTGCATAAAATGAGGCTTAGCCGGCGACTGAATGGAAGTCCATGTGGATATGAGAACCCCTACCTCCCACCAGGGCGCTTCTCTGGTGACTGGGAGGAACAGACTATCAGCTAGGTGCATACTTACCCGGGACAGCAAAACCCGGCGTATGAGGACATTTTGAAGGTCCGATATGGAATGTTTGGAGAGGCCTTGGGAACAGAAGGGGAGAACTTTGAGTTCAATAGTATACACCATAGGATGATGGTTCCGGAGCAACCTATTGTAATCCATAGGCCGCTCGAGTCATTTCTCATGAGAGGATGGTTCGTCTTGCACGATTTACCCCCCAAAGTTCATTTCACCCTGCACCTTATGTTCTCGATTCGGAGGCCATCCACACCTACGCCATCGCAAGTGAACACCACTCCCATACAAGTCTGCTCTTCCCTCCAACACTACCCAACAGTCTCTAGGAGAGAGCAGAAAAAGAATAATCCAACATACATAGATACACAGAGAAACCCAAATTACAAGACAAAAACACAACATACAACTCCCAGCATTTACGACCTAATAATCTCCTTCGATAACAGGTTCCTCAAATCGTCACTAATGTTCGGCACCTCCGTCTCCGGTTTCTTCCCACCGTCCCTACCAGTAGTTGTCCCACTTGTCGTGGGAGTGGTAGCCGAAGAGCTGCCCAGCTTCCTACTGACGGGCTTCTTGCCGGGGCTTGGCAACCCGGAGCTATCCGCCTTCTTGCGATCCACCGTCTCTACTGCCCGTTGGAACCGTCGAAACAACGCTTCGGCGCGGATACGGGTGTTGTTGAGGTCTATAGTGTAGCTGAGTTCGTTGACGTACTTGAGAATTTCATCGAATTGCTTCAAGTCTGAGGTAACTGTTAGCTCATGTTCCGCCAGGCTGGTTGTAGGAAAACTTACGATCCATGATTACACCCCTATGTCTCTCCAGGATCGCCAGCGCGATGAAGAGATGATACTGGCTGCTGTAATGATTCGTCCACAGCACCTCCCAGAGACGGAGAACATCATTCCACTTGAACTCGCGCTTGAACCACACAAGAAGCATCCGGAAGAAGAAGAAGAAATTGGTCGAGTCGGCGCTCTGGAGATGCTGGTACAGCTTTGGATCCATGAACTGTACAAGGTGATCCAATGCCACGAGCTGTGCCCGCATGCCGGATTGGTCGCGGAGGAAGTTCCGCTCCGTTCTCTCCATGAAGCTGACAAACGCCCAGAATGCCACGGCATCGTCCTGCATGACAGCGTAGATCGGGGCTAGCAAATCTGACATCCCTTGAACATAGCCGAGAGTTGTGTTATACTCGTTGTAAGTGAGTAGCATATCCTTCATCTGCTCGAGATGGACATTGGTTCCAACTTCGGCAAACGGCGAATCCTGGTCAGGGTGGGGGATATCTTCGCCAGCGAATATGGGTATGTTTCGATCCGTGCGATGGACGTCCTTTTCTGTATCCCATGTCAGTCTGGAGGGAAGGCGGAAAAGACCAAGGTTCCCCACCGATACGATTCTTCTGGTCACGCCAGTACTCATCGCCATTTCGGCGCTCGAAATCGTCCCACCACTTGCCCTTAAGGCGAACATATTCATCGCGTTTGCTGTTCATGAGAGCCTGCCTCTCGTCGCGGGTCGAGTCCCAGGGATAAACGTCCAATAGCCACAGCCAGATTTCCTTTCGCGCCGCTCCCTCTTCGATACCACTGTGGAAGATACGCTCCTTAACCTCCGCGGCCGAGATCGAGAGACGACCCGTGCTATCGAACCATTTATTCCATTCGTCCATTGACACCGGCTTCCGTTTGTCTGCGTCAATTCCCATGCTCATCTCCAGAATCTCAAACTCGCCGACATCTGTGTCTTCAAGCTCGATGATATCGCGATTCGTCCACACCAATCTCGCCTGCTCGCGTTCACTTTGCTCCGCGATCCCCATTGCCCATCGTGCCAGGTATATTCTTGCGGAGTCGAATTCCTCCTGGATGTTTACAACATCAGGATTCCTCAACAACCGTTTAACCTGCGGGGGCACCTTTGGCGAATCCAAAATGTCCTCAGCCGTGCGTCGGGTAAACCGCGTAACTCGTGTTAGGCGCTCCAGAAGACTCCAGCGGGCTTCCTTTAGGACCTTGGTGATTGGATCCATCCCCGCTGTGGCAGAAGAGGAACTCCCACTGCATCCTATCGTGTTGTCCACCACTGACTTGCTGATGAAAGACACCAAATCCTCGGGCGTCGGGTCGACGAGGTAGAGGCTGGGCTCCACTTGGCTCTTCTCGATGTGCACATACCGTCGCAACCACCGAAGCACCTCGTCGCCACCCCAGAATAATCCGCCCTCCTCGTCAAACGGATCAAAGCTTTCTCTCGCACGTCTCTTACTCTGAGCGATGGTGCTCGCGCACTCCGAGTCATGGAAGAATAGCGCCGGGAAGGAATCGCCGGAGCGAGAGTTGATCACAAGACTACCCCACCACCATCCCACATTTGGCGGCCGGATCAGCATCGAGTAGATCTGCGATACAGGCACAGCGAAGGCATAGTTCCCCATCGACGAGCTGTTGGGCGAGTATGCAGCAGGCGGGGGCGGCACGAGGTACGACTGCCGCGGGGGAGTCTCTGCGTTGATCAGGTCGACTTTGACGTACGTATCGTACGCATCGCCGAGGGCGGACTCTGGAACCCATGCAAGGAGGACGGAGGATGCTGCGGGAACGCTCGATGAGGCGTCGCTAGTGTTGGGGGATTTTTGTTGAAGTAGTGCGATAAAGCCCGGGATATTGTCTTTCTGCGATACCGACGGATGAACGTAGACCTATCGCAGCGCCGGATTAGAGAAGATGTACTTATTTACCTAAATGTGGTAAATGGACGGACGAGCCGGGATACCTTTGACTTCGAGAACAAGAGCTTCACGCTCCGGCCAGTCGATGTGTGGGTGATCGTATTGTAGTCATCCTCATTGGCGTCGGAGAGGTCGTAGAACGAGCCGCTGGGCGAGGCCGGTGGTGTGTATTTGGGGTTGCGAGAAGAGGAAGCCATGGTGGTATGGTAGAGGAGCTACCGTGGAGCTGAACAGACAACGACACTATACCACCGGAGGTGGGGTAGAAGCGACAGAGGAAGTCTTTTAGGAAGTCTTTTTGGGAACAGACAAATGCTCCAGGACAGCAAACCCAGGGGAGGAGGCGTTGTGAAGTTTGGGGCACAGGCTTAGTTGAGACCGCCGAGGGCTGGCAGCTGAAAGGTTGATTGGTGGGGACGAGGGTGTCGGCGTCAGGCGGCGTGTGGCGTGAACCCGGAGTCTGCTTGCATACGATGACGCATGACGTGTTCTCGCCAAGCAAGCCATATTCACAGCCACAACCACACAATACACACTAGCCACAACGCGCCGGCTTAAATTGCACCCGGCTGACATTGGTCGAAACTGAAATGCTAAGCCAAATATTCTACTCTGGAGAAGGCCATTCACCGTGCGACGATTTGTTCACAACCGCCTTGAGCTATTTGATAGAGTAATAGTTGAGACTAACTACAATCGAGTCCCACTAGTGGTTTCGATCTTCGGACCGAGGGTTCAATTCTGATATTATTAGGCTCCTCAGCAGCGAAGAAAGCTGAATGTCAAGTACCTCTTACATAAGTATGCAGCTACTGGACCACCCAGTGATTTCCATGGCACGTACATAGGTGCATACATCCTCTTACATATCAGCCCGTCATTGAACAGGCAAAGGGCAGAGACCGGGTGTTTCACGACGAAAGAGTAGAAACACCCTGAAACGGAAAGCATCGCATTTTCTGTCTATTCAAGTGTGTTGAAACCTATATAAAACTCCAACGTGCCCCCGACGGCCATGCGAAAAGCCTGGGCATGGAATTACTAACAGGCCTCAGATGTTCAAAAGAGCGACGAGTATACATGTTATCAAGATATCGCATTGTCGAGCTGTAGAGTTCTGCTCCGTCTTGCGAAGAGCGCTCTTGAAGGTTCCCTGTGAAGTCCCATAATGCACATCTGTACGTTTGGTTGACTGGCCCTGTCCACTTACGTCTGGGATTGTCGGTTAAGAAGGATATGGTGAAGGATGAGGCTTTTGGAAACGAACAGCTACGCAAATCAGTGGGTGCCCGTCCAGACCTGAACATTTAGTTAAAGCATCACTCATCCATTGAACACTCCTTGCGATACCAAATCTAAATTTCCTCTAGTAGCAAATCTAAATCTACATAATTATATACCATAGTGGGGGGGGGGAAGCCAAATTGTGGTAATGCTACATATCATATCTGTTGGAAATGCTTCTCGCGGCGTTCTACGTATTGGGATGTTGTTGGCCGACCGTTGTTTGGATTTGGCGCTTGTGCCTTAGAATTTGTTGAGGACACGATTGTGTAAGACGCAAGCGGGGAAGTGTGAGAGGGGGATCTTTGTTCTGCAGGTTCTTTCCTTTTCTTCTGTCCTATACTCATCGAAAATTACAACGAAGTTGTGAGCCATTCGAACAACCAGTAACCCCATACGCCTTGTATATCCTCATCTCATACAACATTCAGACCGATTAAACTCCTATCGTTCATTTCCATCTTCATCGCTAATCGATATTATTTCAACAATATCATGGACAAAATGGTAGTGATATACATAGTATCAACACGGTCAACATGCGTTTCTTCATGTCCTGATATGATAGCAATATGCGTCCAGCGGGGAAAAAACGGTTTATATACCCCCCCACCCCCCCCCTTTTGAACTATACGGTACGGCTATTTAACCCGTTTTTTGTGAACCTAACCCAATATCCCATTTTGGTGGGTGGTGTTTCATGATCCACCCTGGGGCGCTCGCGCAACACCGGTAATCCGGAACGCCGCGAGTAAAGCACTGTAATGCGGAACAGAGAAGATTAGAGACTTAGGGTTAGGGTTATAGTTGTCATCCACTACCTTACACAGGCCTAGCAGTGTACTCTGCAACATCGGGGGACGTAATGGTCACGCCCCTTGCAGAGGGGACACCCAGAACGTTACCACCCGTTGCCACTTGCCTGTCCTTTATCTTTGTTAGCATTTTCCGATCAATTTGGGGGGGTTCCGAGACTGTGGGTCTCAGTGCTTGTATCGAGTGTCAGTGCCGTAGGCATACTCTTGGGGGTTCGTTTGGATGGAGTAGATGATTTAGATTGCGTGACCATGAGGCACACCAGTTTCCTGGGAACGGATGCATGAGCAAGTCTTCGCTTGCACATCGACGAACCCGACATCATCCTTAAAAACGGTGCCTGGGTTCTCGTTGCTCATGGCGACTTCGGGGCCGTTGGCGGGCCGTTCAGATTTACGGAGTAATGCGCCAGCCTAGGGAGTGAATCCCTGCGATGGATGAACAGCCCGAGTATTCTGCAGTTTGAGAAACCGCCGGCGCATCTTATGCCAGATAGAGGTGATCACCTCCGGGGTGGTCTTGCCGGCATTTGTTCCTATTGCGCGCTCCCAGAGTATTGCTGTCGCATGCGCTCCTAGCGAGTGCATCATGATATATTGCTCGCCAAAACGGTGGGTATTGGGTTAAGTTAACAAAAATTGGTGGCACATACTGTGTTTGAGCATCAAAGGATTGTCCTTTGTTGGCGACATTGCATGATGGGTGGAGGGAAAGGATGGCGGGTAAGCTGTCAGAAGCAGCAGCTAAGTACGTCCCTGGAGTAGGCAGCCAACAAAGGCACAGCGATTGACCACAGGAAGACTGAGCAGTCCTCTTCCCCAAGAACAGAACCTTCCCGAGGGCCAAGATCTAGATGGCGGACAAGGAAATCCCATTCAACAAGGAGGCGACACGCTGGCACGGAGTCCCAACTCACCCTGAAGCAGCACCACGCCACCCGGCTAAAGAAGGGAAGGAATGTCATGAGACAGCTTCGCCGGCTCACTGGGCAGATGGGACTCTCTCCAGCCAGCTGCCAGAAGATCGTGACTGCCTGCGTCCAGTCGGTCGCTATGTTCGGTCAGAGCTGTGGTGGAAGGGAGACGTCCGTGGCTCCATCGGTCGGGCAGCGGAGTTGCAGACGTTGGCCAACCAGGAGGCTAGAGTGACTAGGGGCATTCCGGACAACTAACCAAGGATGCCCCTTATTGAAGTCGGGGATCAGGAGCGCTGTAGCGCAGCTTGACAACCGGGGGAGACGGTTTGGACTACTGCTTTGCAGCCTTCAGAGGGTGATCAGGCAAGGGAAGTGAGTTTGTGGCATCGGTACTAGACTTCTCGGGTGTGGATACAACGGTCCTTCCACCGAGGCAATACCACTCCAGGCGGCCACCACCACCGAGGGCGGGGAAGCTGCGAAGTTTACAGCAGAAGGGCTTCAGCCCCCAGGGCTTTCAATACTTACGGATGGTTCTCGGACAGATTCGGGCGCGGTTGGTTATGCTGTCACCTGGAAGACGGGGCTGCAATAGAGAGGTCACAAAGCACACATATGTGGGCTTCCAACAGGAAGCCTAAGATGCTGAGTGTGCAGCCATCCCCAGACTCTGGAAACCGCTGCTCTCCGGCCCCTTACCCACAAGCGCATCACCATCGATACCGGTGCTCAAGCAGCGATCAGGAGGATGGGTTCAAACGAGCCTGGCCCCGGCCAGAGGGAAGAAATACAGATACAGCCGACTCAGAGAACCACGCCAGAAGCCAGACTCGGGCCCAGCAAATGCTAATAAGCGGCTCGCTACGAGGTTCTACCAGCTGAAGACGGGCCACTGCCTCACTGGCCGATCTTGCCTGGACGAAGAAGCAGCCCACCGCTAAGTGCTGATAGTGCCCTTACAGGACACAGACACGGGAGCACCTCTTCAAGTACTGCCCGCTCCCGAAACGCCAGCAGAAAACCTTGTGGGCAGAGGTGCGAAGGGAGACAGGGAGGTAAGAACCAGTTCAAGATCCGGGACCTCTTCGCCGACGAGCGCTGCAGCCAGCCGATCTTGGGAAGAGGAGAGGAGGCGGCGTTTCTTTGTTCTTTCTTTTGTCTTTTCTCAGTAATTCCTTGGTATGCCGTACACCTCCTTGGGACAGGCTTGGACAGAGGGCAAAGGGGAGCATGCAATGAGCCGCTTTCAAGTGGACTGTGGACGGGAAACGGGGAAACGGGGAAACGGACAGCGTGTAATGTATCGCCAGGATCTCCGTAGTTCGCACGTGTTACTAGCCCAACTAGACTAGGTATTAACTACACATAACTAGAGTAGAAGTACGCGATATGATTAAATTCTAATTAGATTCATCGGATAGAGAGTGCATCAGTCAAGTCGAACCTGCTCAAGTACATGGTACTTACTGTATTTTTTTTTGTGGGGCGCCAAGATGACGCTAGCTCAGGGATATAAGTGATATTCTATGTCGGGCCATGAAATCGTCGCGCGGGAATTCGAGCAGATATCTTCGTTGAGGAGAAGTAACGTACCATAGAAGAGCAAGGAAAAAAGCTACCGGCAAGCTGGAGGTCAGTAGTTAGACTAAGAGGAGGAGGTTAAAAAAAACTAGACAGGCCTGAGAAAAGAGACAGAGGTACTGAAGGGCGAGTGTTATGCTGAATGCGGAACTGAGAATGGGGGAACTGGTGAAGAAGACCGAGGTTTTTGCTGATCTACCTATGTGGGGGGGCGGGCGGCTTTACGCGCGCACGTCTTACCTAGCAAGCATCGTAGCTGCATTCTACTGAACTTGAGGATCATTTTTTGCCCTTGCGTGAGTCAACCCCGATGAAAACTGGCTGAGCAACGATGAGTTTTGCCCGTGCTTCGGGTAGCGAAAGTTCGCGCAACGAAGAGGATGTTGGTAGTGAATACGGAAATAGGATTGCGATCGGTTTGTTTCTCTTTGGTGCTCACCATGAATTGTAACTATCAGTAAACCAGGCGTGTGGTATGTGGGTATCCTCTAGATCTCATCACTGCTCAAGATACATAGTATCTATCTAGCTCAGTTCCGCGAGCACGACCCGGACTACTCCCCGCCTGCGCACTAGGGGTATAACTCTACCTGCCACCAATACCACCGCCACGGAGACGGCGTAGCCTCGTCGCAGCACACATGCCTGCAGGTCGGAGTCTCACCTCACGGGTCGTCCCGCTGACGCACACATGCGCCGTGTAGCCGACGGGGGCGACCTTCTTCCAGGACTTCTCGATCATCTCCTCCAGACTTGTGTCGAATTAGCCCGCAACACCTCATCCGCGACCCGGAGCAACTACGGTGGCTGAATCTTGTGCACCACGGCTCCGCCCGCTTTCGGTGAGACTGTGGCGTAAGCCTTCCCCAGGCAGTCCCTAGCGTAAGCAACGGCGCACCCGCCAGCGCGCCGCACAAGATGTAGATCACAGCACCGTAGGCAGCGCAGACAGCGCAGTCACGCTCCAGCAGCTAGCGATCGCTGTGATCGCTGTGATCGCTACGATCGTTGCGACGGACGTGCCGAAGTTGAATGTATTCCACCTACGTATACGTATGATACATATTGAGGGGATAATGGAGTGTGAGCGAAAGGAAGGTGGTTTCATGGGAGTGTTAATGGTTGGAAAAGGGTTAGAGAGTGCGTACCCAAGTCGAGTACGTACGTAAGCCGAGCGCTAACGCACTAAATAGGCGCTAGTGCACTAGCGTACTCTAGACCGCCAGCGATATTTTATCCATGTGTCTTTCAGCGCCGCAGCGCGCAACAGAAACACAAATTATCGTTGCTTATGTACTAACAATTTTCACCAATCGATTCAAAAAAAAGGGCATAAAATAATCCGGAACCTGAGCTATAGCTATTCCATGGATTCTGTGTAAGAAGGTTGATCGCGGCATTTCCGCAGCTGTTGCGGCATCGGTATGGGTTGAAATGGCTCCTGAGGTGTACTAGTACATATCGAGTGCTCCTGAAATCGAACACTTTCCGGAAAAGTCTCTTCGTTTGTGTTCGACATGGTGATATGCTGTAGTTGCAAGAAAGAAGCTCACTGCCAGCGGCTCATTACATAGCGAGGTTTGCTCCTATCACACACCCACAGGGTCACAATACAATTTTTGTCCCCACCACTTTCTTCCTTTCATCCTCTATATCTCCTGCGTCTTTGGTGTTAGTCTTCGTGTGTACTCTATGTACTTACCTTCATGCATTAGTTGGCGCCAGGGATTTGCATTACGGGGCAGTTACATAGTCCAAGTTGGACATGGGGCGTGCGAACTCAATCCAGACGTCGACGGACGCCATCCTGCACCGTCGGCCGAGAACTATCTATACTGGAGGATCGCGTCATTGCGAACGTTCGATGTGAGGGGGTTTTTTTTTCCTTCATGAGATCGCTGCCCCTTTTGTGTGGCGCGGGGTCATCCAAGTCCTTTCGCCATCGCGCCGGCCCTTTCTCCGCATTTTTTGGGACAAAACTTGAGAGCGAGGCCGTGATTGCTGGGCTGGATTAGTGATGTGCGTACTGCATCTTCACGACGGCACTTTACCCAATGGCAGTGGGCTAAAATACTATTATCCCCCACTGCAAACTGACACTGCGAGTACATACAGTATCTCTAAGCCTGGCTCTGTATCAGTCCACTGGTCATCGAGAAATCGTCGTGTGACGGACGTCATGCATACGATCTCGCTCGGCAGCAGTCGTACGTGAGCTCTTGCGATTTGTCATTCAACTCCTACAGCAGCCAGGCGGTTCTGAACTTCCTCTCCGCCGCGGATGTGGGGAGGCTAGAGTCAGTCCTGGCTGAGGAAGACGCGCAGGGCGAGGCGTCGGAGTGTGAACTTCGGGAGCGGAATGGAAGGGAAGAGGAGCGGAGGCAGGAGGCCGGAGATCTGGGCGCTGAGGTTGAAGAACGGCCGCTTCCCTCCCACGCCCTCCGTCATGGCCTCCGCGGAGGAGAAGTAGGGAGTTTGGGGGAGGCTTCTCGTGTCATCCCTTTGTGATTTCCTTGGTGCGCTCAACTACTCCTGGAACAGGTCTGGGCGGAGGGCAAACATCGGGTGCTGTAGACGTTAGGGCTCTAGATGCAAACTATCATTTTTCTATTTGTCTAGCATATGTATGTATCAACACCACCTACCGTTGATATATACGCCCCA
>Ga0307516_10002273_pt1 | contig 25900 bp, 23 predicted proteins | sample 19_EM_MG_FD_203310 | JGI IMG/M metagenome (GOLD analysis project Ga0307516, IMG submission 203310) | Populus trichocarpa ectomycorrhiza microbial communities from riparian zone in the Pacific Northwest, United States - 19_EM | ecosystem: Host-associated > Plants > Roots > Unclassified | place...
CGAGCGGCTCAGCCAACACCTGGCAGATCCGGGCTGCGCGTCCTGCCACACCACGCTCGACGCGATCGGCTTCACCTTCGAGAGCTTCGACGCCGTCGGGGCCGCCCAAACCAGCGACCACGGCAAACCGGTCGACGCGCGGGCCCGTGCCAAGCTCGGCCAGAGCGCGAGCGAGGCCGTCGAGCTTCATTCGAGCGCCGAGCTGATCGATGCCTTGCTCGAAAATCCAACCATTTCCGAGTGCTTCGCGCGTCACGCGTTCCGCTACTTCACGGCCCAGGCGGACCCGGGCGTGGAAGCGTCGTTTCTCGGCCTGCGCGCCGAGCTGCCGACCGAGCAGCGTGATAACCTGTTCGATGTGCTGCTCGCCTTTGTTGCCAGCGACTTGTTCGTGCTGCGCGAGGTGCAGGCCGAATGACCGCGCAGCGCTCGCGTCGGGCATTTCTGGCGGCGCTCGGCGTCAGCGGTGGATTCTTGGCGTGGGAGACACGAGGCTTCGCCGAGCTCGCGCCGGCCGCGACGCCCGCTCCGCGCCGCTACATCGGCGTCTACACGCCCCACGGGCGCGCGCATGAGCTGTGGCAACCACGGGCGGGCTTCGACATCGCCTACGCCGGCTCCACGCTCGCGCCGTTCGACGACGCGGCCAACTACGGCAAGAGCTTTCGCCAACACTTGCTCGTGCTCGACGGCGTCGATCTGAGCGCCGGCATCGAGGTTGGCACGACCGGGCACGACGGCTCGCGCGTCATTCTCACGGGCAGCGGCGCTGACGGCAGAAATGCATCTCTCGACCAATTCTTGGCGCTCGAGCACGGCCTCGGTAGCGAGACGTCGCACACCAGCCTGACGCTCGGTGTCGGCAGCGACAGCACCGAAGTCGGCCAAAACCTCAGCTGGTCGCGCGGCGGCACGCCGGTGCCGAAATGGATCGACCCGTCGCGCGTACACGCGGAGCTGTTCGGCGCGCCGCTCGGGGTCCGCCAAGAAGAGCTTTTGCATGAACGCAGGGCCGGAAAAAGCCTGCTCGACCGCGTCCGCGCCGACTTGGCCCGGCTCAGCCGGCGCGCTCCAGCCAGCGAACGCACGAAGCTCGAGCAGCACGCCACGGCGCTGCGCGACATCGAAAAACGCCTCACGCACGTCGAGCAAAGCTGCGCCGCCCCTGCCGCGCCGCCTGGCTTCGAAAAGCTGCGCGCGTTCGGCGGCGGCGAGCCCTATTTCGACGCCATCACCGACTTGCAGGTCGACCTGCTCGCGCGAGCCATCAGCTGCGACCTGACTCGCGTCGCCACGCTGTACCTGGCGGACCTCACGCGCAGCAAACTCTTCGTCCAGTTGCCGGAAGACGTGCACCAAGAAGTCGCACACCGCTACGACGCGCGCGACGACGTGCACGCCGGCACGCCGCACAGCTGGGAGCAGCTCGCGCTGCAGAATCGTTATAGCTACGGCAAGGTCGCGCGCTTGCTGCGGCGCCTCGACGAAGCCGGCGCGCTCGACACGACGCTGGTCCACACCTCGAGCGACATGGGCGACCCTGCCCGTCACAGCTCGCGGCAGGTGCCCACGCTGCTCATCGCCGGCGGCGCTTTCGGGCTCGCGACCGGCCGCTACCTCGATCTGCGCCACGGCAAAAACCTCCAAGAAGGCGTACCGAACAACCACCTCTTAGTGTCACTGGCCCGGCTCTACGGCGCAGAAGTCGAGCGCTTCGGCGAATCCAAAAACGCGAGCCTACTGGGCGGCCACCTCGACGACCTCGCCGCCCGTCACTCAGCGGCGTCGTAACGGACGCGCAAGTCTCCAGATTTTTTCACGGGAAGATCAGAAGGACAGAAGGGAAGACGGGCGCCAAGAACGCTCGTCGTTCGCGTCGTTTTTGCAACGAATGGCGAGCAGCGCGACGCAGTGGCGAATCAGCGTTGCGACCCCTGCTCATTCTTCTGTTCTTCCTGTAAAAAAATCTGGGTCCTGGTGATGGCGTGACTGGTCGCACGTCGACTCGAAAGCGCACAGCGCGACCGACAGACGCCACGGAAGTTTCTGCGAGTTGGGCTGCGGCGCGGCAGCCCCCGCGCGATCAGATTTTGGGGCTGTCCGTGAGGAAGGGGCGCGTTTTTTCGATCAGGCGACGCGCGATGCTGGGATCGACCAATAGCTTGTCGAAGGGTTCGAAGTCGATTTCGCGCTTTTCTTGGCCGGCTTCGCTGTCGAGCGCGGCGACCACGCAGTCGGCGAGCATGACCAGGCGCACGTGCGGGTTGGCGGCGGCAGCGTTGTCGTGGTGCGCGGCGCAGGCGTCGACGATTTCGGTCGGTAGCTTCCAGGCCATCGCCACTTCGGCGCCCGCGCTCTCGTGATATTTTTGCACGAGGTGCGCGACGAGCTCGGGAGTGGACGGCACCTTCAGGCCGTCGAGAATGCGCAGGATGCGCGATTCGCCGATGTCGTGCAGGAGGCCGCTCATGTAGTCGTACTCGGTGCCGATCGACAGCTCGCGGCTAATCACGCGCGCGGCGTGGGCGGCCAGCACGCTGCGGCGAAACGAGGCCTGTACGGCGCTTTGGTACCTTTTGAGCCCGCCCGCGTTGGTGGCATAAACCACCTGAAAAAGCAGGTCGCGCGTGCTGGCCAAGCCCAAGCGCACGATGGCGGACTGCGTGGAGCTGGTGACCCAGCCACGAAAGTAAATCACGCTATTGGCGACCGACATGAAGCGAGCCGCGATCGGCGGGTCGGTGTCGACCAGCGACGCCAGCTCGGTGATGCGCGCGTCGGGATCGTTGGCTAGCCGAATCGCCGACTGCGCCACCGCCGGCAGCACCGGCAACGCCGCGCGACCGGTTTTGAGGCGCTTGACCAGCTCGCGCTCGAGCTCGGACATGCTCGGATCTAGCGACGATACGGCGGCTTCGCTCGGGACGATTTGGCTGTCGTTTTCGGCGACGGCGGGCTCGAGCGTTGCCATAGGTTGTGCGCTCATCCGGAACGCAGCCTTTCGAGCGGCAGCACTGGCACATCGGTGATAGGCAGCACGCTACTCTGCGGCTTTTCGGGCGGAGTCGTGAACGGAATGCTCATGCTGGCCGAGCCTCGCGGATCTTGCTCGACGGCCTCGGGAATGCTTTGACCGGGCGCCACCAACACGACGCGATTGCGGCCGGTGCGCTTGGCCGCGTACAAGGCCATGTCGGCGCGATGCAGCAGGTCTTCGGTGCGCTCGTCGGCCTGCCGCGGATCGTAGACGGTGGTGCCGATGCTGATGGTGAGCTTGGTCGGGCCACCTTTGGGCGGCAGCATGGCCTCGATGGCGCGGCGCAGCCGTTCGGCCACCAAACGCGCTGATTCTGGGCCCGCGCCGGCAACGACGCCGACGAATTCTTCACCGCCGTAGCGGCCCACCACGTCGCCGGGGCGCAGCGCCGTTTTCAGCACGCTAGCGACTGCCACCAGCACGCGGTCGCCCATTTCGTGACCGTAGCGGTCGTTCACGGACTTGAAGTGGTCCAGATCCATGAACAAGATGCCAAAGCGCTCGCGCGCTTCGCAACGCGCCGTGACCTCGGATTGGAGCGAGCGACGATTGAGCAGCCCCGTCAGCGGATCGGTTTGGGAGTCACGACGCAAGTTGTCGCGCTCGTTGCGTACGCGCTCGAGCGCGTCGTAAAAACGCTTGTTGCGCAGCTGCACGCGAATGCGTGCGCGCAGCTCTTGCTGCCGCTCGGGATCGGGCACGAAGTCGTCGGCACCCGCCAGCAGGCCGCGCGCCACCTCTTCTTCGTCGGCCGCGGTGCCGAGCAGGATGACTGGGTAGTGCATGCGCGGGTCCATGGCGCGCAAGTCGCCCACCAGCTCGAGCCCGCTGCCGCCCGGCAGGTCGGCTGCCAACAGGATCAGGTCCGGCTCGTACTCGGCCGTCAGGCGCAAGAGCTCGTCACCGTCGGGCAAGAAGACGCAGTCGTAGCCTTCATGCTCGAGCAGCTCGCGCAGCTCCACCCGCCGCGCCGTCTCGGGCTCGACCACGAGCACACGCCCGGCGCGCTCCGCGATGGGCGGGCTCGACGAAAGTCTGAGCGAATCGGTCGTGGGGGGCAGCAAAGGTCGCGTATGCCTCAAGGCCTCAAACGGACCGTAGCAGGTGAACTGAAGGGGTAGCAGCTTCGAAGGTCAGGACTTTTGTCCTGAACTTTCCAGATTATGGGCCGTTCTCGCCTGGGAAGGCCATGTTCTGGAAGAAGAACACCCCCAACCCCCCCAGTACCCCGGCCAGCCCCAGCGCTGGGGCCGCCGCTACAGCCCCGGCGGAGCAAAGTGCCGACGCTGGCCGTGAGGAGCGGGATCTGGACGCCGCGATCGACACGGTTGTGGCTCTGCTGCGCGCCTTTGGTGAGCACGCCTTCGACACCGACAACGTGCCAGCCGCCGAAACGCGCGGCGAGGCCGACGGCTGGGCACGTAGAATCGCCTTGGGCGAACGGCTAGGCGTCGAGGGGGGGCCGCCCAAGCGCGACTTCGGCGGCGCGCGGCGCTACTTCACCGCGCACCGCCAGCACGAGCGCGAATACGTGTCGTCGAGCGTGAGCAACCTGCGCGAGGCCGTCCACGCCTTCGCGCGCTGCCTAACGCGCACGATGGGCGAAGATCGCGCGGCGGACGCCCGCGTCGGCGCGCAGCTCGGCCATTTGGTGGCGGCGTTCGGCGCGAACGACACCGACGTGATTCGCCGCGAGGCGGAAGGCGTAGTGCAGGTCGTGACGGACGTGATGGACCAGCGAAAGAAGCTGCAGCAAGAGCAGATGCAGCTGCTGAGCGAAAAGATTCAACGCCTGAAGGCCGAGCTGCACGAAGCGCGCGAAAGCGCCGCCCTGGATCCGCTGACGCAGCTACATAACCGCTCGTCGCTCGACTCGCAGCTGGAGCGCGTGGCAGACCTTTCGTTCCTGATGAGCGCCACGCCGTGTCTGTTGATGATCGACGTCGATCACTTCAAATCGGTGAACGATCGCTTTGGGCACCCGACAGGCGACGAGGTGATCCGCCGCGTGGCGGACACGTTGGTGCGCAACTTTTTGCGGCGCGAAGATTTCGTGGCGCGCTACGGCGGCGAAGAGTTCGTGGTGGTGGTGCCAGATTCGTCGGCCCACGCCGTCAGGCAGCGCGCCGATCGCGTCCGCCAAGCCATTTCCGAGATCGGCTTCAGCAAGGGCAACGACCATTTCAGCGTCACGGCGTCGGTCGGGGTCGCCGTGCTGGGCCCGGGCGACACCGGCAAAACCTGGCTCGCGCGCGCCGATGCTGCCCTGTACGAAGCCAAATCGGCCGGACGCAACCGCGTCGTCTTCGCCGACGACGCCGGCGCCGCTGCGCCGTCGCTGCATCCGTCGCGGCCGCCGTCACAAGCGCCGGCGCGCAGCGTTTCGAGCGGCTCGCTGCGCCTCAACGTGAAGAGCTAGCCGGGGACACCGTCACCTCGGCCCTGCCGGGCGCCGCGAGTAGTCAAACGAGGCAGGCGTGATATCCTGCGCCGGCGTGGTGCTGCCCCGTTCGATCCTGACCAGCGAGCTGGTCGAATTCATGGAAGGCGGCGTTTCGCTGTTGATCGGCACGCGCAGCGCCGAGCTCCGTCCCGCTGGCAGGCGGGCGTTCGGTGCCAGAATCGACGCCGAGCAGAGCGCGGCTACGGTGTTCGTCCCGGCGTGCGGCGCTGAGCTCGTGCTCGCCAACCTGAAAGACAACGGCCAGGTCGCCGCCACATTTGCTCGCCCGCTGGACAACCGCGCGCTGCAGCTCAAGGGCCGCTGCCTGAACGTGCACGAGACCAGCGCGGCCGAGCGCGCGTTTCAAGATCGCTATTTTGCGGCCTTCAGTGAAGCGCTGCTCCTGCTTGGCCAACAGCCCAAGCTGCTGCGGCGCGTGCGCTATTTTCCTAGCTACGCGGTCACGTTTCGGATCGAAAGCATGTTCGAGCAAACCCCGGGGCCCGACGCAGGCCGCGGCGTCCAGCCGGAGCCCAGGTGATTCGGCTCAGTGAGCTGCAGCGCTGCTTCGGGGGCGTCTTGCCCGCGATCATCAGTACTTGCTCGCGCGACGGCATTCCCAACGTCACCTACCTGAGCCAGGTCTTTCTGGTGGGCGAGCAGCACGTGGCGCTGTCGCGACAGTTCTTCAACAAGACCAGCAAGAACCTCCTCGAAAATCCTTACGCCAACGTGGAGCTGATCGATCCGCTGACACTGCAGATCTACGACATCGATCTGCGCTTCGAGCGTTCGGAGACCAGCGGTGGGCTGTTCGAGACGATGTCGACCCGCATCCAGGCCATCGCCTCACAAACCGGCATGTCTGGCATCTTCAAGCTGCTGTCGGCCGACGTTTTCGAAGTGCTGGCGGTTCGCGAAATCGAGGGCGTGCTGGCGCCGCCAGAGCCCGGCGATGGCGCTGACGACGAGCTCGCGCCGACCTCGCTCAGAACCGAGCTGCGCGCGCTGTCGGTCGTGGCGGAACGGCTGCGGCGCGCGCGCGACCTCGATGAGCTACTGGCCCTACTGCTCGACGCCCTGCATGGCGAGCTCGGCTTCGGTCATACCATGCTGCTTTTGCCGGATGAGAACGGCAAGCGCCTGTATACCGTGGCAAGTCGCGGCTACGGAGACGTCGGCATCGGCGCTGAGGTGGGCGTCGGCGAGGGCCTGATCGGAACCGTCGCCGAGAGCGGCAAGACCTTGCGCATTGCCAACCTCGGAGGTCAGCTGCGCTACGCACGCACCGCCGGCCGTTTTGCAGACCCCGACAGCGAGCAGGAAAAACGCACGGAAATTCCGCTGCCGGGCCTGCCCGACGCGCAAAGTCAGCTGGCCATACCGCTGATGGCCAATGGGCGCCTCGCCGGCGTCCTGGCGGTGGAGAGCCGCAATTCGCTCGGGTTCGATCAGTGGCACGAGACATTTCTCGAAGTGATTGGTCACCAGGTCGCCGCCGCGATCGAGACCATGATGCTGCGCGCCGAAACGGAAGAGGCCCTAAGCCTCGCGCGCGTAAGCCCGCCTCCGCTTACCGAGCCGGCGCTCGAGAAGCGCGTGCTCAAGCTCTGCTTCTACTGCAACGACGACTGCGTATTCGTGGGCGACGAATACTTGATTCGCAACGTACCCGGTCGAATCTTGTGGAAGATTTTGAGAAGCTACGTGGACTCCGGGCGGACAGATTTCAGCAACCGCGAGCTGCGACTCGATCCGAGCCTTGGCTTGCCGCCGATCAAGGACAACTTAGAGAGCCGCTTGATCTTGCTGCGCAAGCGGCTCGAGCAAAAATGCCCAGAGCTAAAGCTGCTACCCAAGTCTCGGGGCCAATTCCGCTTCGAGACTAACTGCGCGCTCGAGCTGGTGGAAAAAAATACAGCCTAAGCAGGCCGCGTCACGCAAGCAGTGGCTCGGGCGGCGGCCTGAACGCCGCTCGCTCGGCGGGATCAGCTGCAGTCAGCAGCAGCTCTAGCCAAACCTTGCCGCGTGGCTCCGGAAGTAAGCCGCGGATTAAACCGCGCATGGCCAAGAGCTCTTCATCGCTCTTGCCGAGCCACAGCGCTGGCTGCAGCTCGGCCTCTTCGAACGCGAGATGCGTGAGCTGCGCGGCGACGAACTGATTGAAGCGCTGGGTCAAGTCTCGACCCAGCCGAGCGCGCTCGGCGCGCGTCGCCAGCCGCAAGGTGGCGGCCACGCGCTCGATGTCGCGCATGCTCTGCTCGAGCGCCTGGTGCTGACGCACGGCCTCCGAAGCCAGCAAATGATCGAGCTCCGCCAGAACCGGAAAGACGACGATATCTTCGTGCTCCGCGTGCTCGCGCAGCATCAGCATCGTGTTGTCGAGCGCGTCACACGCCAGCTCGACGGCGTCGTCGCTGTAGAAGTCCGAGCGAGCGAGCAGCATCGCTTGCTCGAAGAGCAGCTTGCGCACGGCCTTGTGAAGCATGGTCGCGAGATCTACGCGGGGTGCGCCTGTCATGTTCTGAATTCCTTGGCTCATGGGTTCGAGCTGGTTTTGACGACTCTTTCGGCGTTCGCGCTCAGCTTTCGGACGTGGGCCAGCAGCGCCGGATAGTCGCTCTCCGCCACGATGCCGCGCCACGCCGGCATGCGTGTGCCCGGCTTGAGCTGCTGCGCGTCGAGAATCCACTTCAACAGCTCGGGGTCGCTCGGGTAGTCGCGATTGGCGGCGCGCAAGTCGCCGATGCCGACGCCAGCGTCGCCGTGGCACGCCACGCAACCGTACCGGTCATAGACTTGCTTGCCGCGGTCGGAGTCCAGGGCGGGCTCGGTTGCGCGCTCAACCACATGATGCAGCTTTGGCACCGTGCGCAGGTAGGCGTAAATCGCCTCGATTTCGCTATCTTCGAGCGTAGCCGTGGGCAGCATCGGATATTTCAGGGCGTAGCCGTCGGGGCGAACGCCGTGCTTGAGCGTGCGCACGAAGTCCGGAAGGCTCATGCGCCCGATGCCGGTTTCGTCGTCGGGGGTGATGTTGGCGGAAAAGATCGTCGAGCCGTCGAGCGCGAGCAGCGGGTTGCCGCCGGCCAAGAACCCGGGAGATTTCGGGGGGTCCATGACGTTGACGCTCTTGAAATCGGCCGAGTGACAGCTGAAGCAGTCGAGCGAATAGACCAGGTACCGACCATACGCGACCGGGTCGGTCTTGGCCGGCGCCTGCACGACCTGCTCGGGGAACGGCAACGGCCGCATCACGGTGTGCGACAACGCCTTGACCAAGAACGACGGCGTCGTCACGCCAGGCGGGTCGACTTCGCTCGCGGCGACCAGCGCGTCGTCCGAGTGCAAAAAGGCCAAGATAGAGTCGAGGTCTTCGTCGGAGAAGTGCGCCAGCTTGATCATGTACGGCGGCACGTACTGGCCATCGGGGCGCACTCCGGTGCGGAGCAAGTACGCCAGGTCGCCATCGCTCCAGCCGCCGATGCCATGCGTCTTGCTGCGCGTGATGTTCTTGGAATAGACCACGCCGAAAGCTGGCGGCAGATCGGCCATGCGCTTGCCGGTGAGCTTGCCTGTCTCCTGATTCAAGTGGCAGCCGACACAGGTCAGCGCGACCAGCTTGCGTCCGCGCGCCACGCGCTCGGGCGTCAGCTGGACGTTGCGAGCCCGAGCGGTATGCCGAAAATGCGGCAAACCGTCGATTTGTACGTACAGCGCGAACGCCGCCACGATCAGCAACAGCGCGGCCACTCCACGCGTGAGCCAAGTCAACACTTTCCTGAGCATGCGTTTTCTCCCAGCGCCTCGCTCGGCGCCAGCTAACCATCGCGCAGCACGGCCGTCTGCGTTCCTAAATGCTCCCTGCGAGAATCCTAAGAAGATCCTAACGCTGGCAAAATCGCCCGCGGGAAACGTCAGGCTCGCTTCAGGTCGACGTACAGGCGCCGCGCCATGGCGTAGGCACGGCTGTCCTTCGAGAACAGCGGCCGCACGCGCGCGTGGGCGGACTTTTCTAGCGCGTGCAGCAGGAGCGAGGTCGGGTTGCGCTTCAAGTAGTCGAAAAAATAGTGCCGCACCTCGGCCCGGGTGCGCGCGCGGCCGTTGTCGGCGTACTTGGCGACCGGAGGCGTGAATTCTGGGTAGAGCGAGGCGACGCCGTGCAACGTCGTCTTCGCGAAGTTGGCGATCAAGAGATCGTCGAAAATCTCGTGCTTCATCGCACTGACCAGCGACGCCCTGGGTGTCTCGAAGGTGATACCGCGCTTGCGATCGCCATCGAGGTCGATCACGGTGTCTCGCCCGCCGACGCGCAGACGCACGAAGCCGAAGCTCTGGCGAACCAGCTCCCGCGAGACGAAATAGTCGCGCGCCAAGCGCACGTCATCGGCCTCCAGCTGATCGACCCAGGAATCACCGCAGTCCTCGGGGCTGCGCATTTGCGCCGCTTTCGCCTGCGGCCTGAGCTCGGTCACGGCGCCCGTCGTCGCCTCGACTTGCACGAACGCAGAGAGCAGCGTTGCCTTGGAGCTCACGAAACCGTCGGCATAGGCCTCGAGCGGCGTAGTCCAAACGTTGGCCCAGGCGCTGTCGCTGCGCTGATAGCGATGAAACGAACTGAATGGGATGACCTGCGTCACGCCATAAAACTCCGCTTGCCGGGCCAACTTCCGCCCCACGGGCTCGGAGCGAGCCGCCGGCGGGTCGATGCGCTGTCCCGCTTCGTCGAAGAAGTTGATCATGTCGGCGTCACCGAAACCGCACAACTTGAGCAGGTAACTCTCGCGGTAACCGCCGATTATCTTGCTAACGAAGCGACCCCAGCCGCGGTCAGACGCATCGTTCAAGTTGACGAACAGTCGACTGCCGACTTCAAGTAGCAGTAGCGCGTCCTGATTGTAGTCCGCGAGAGTCATCACGCGGATGCGAGGTGAAAGACGCAGCCACTGTCGGTCCTTCAAGACGCGCACGCGGAAGCCTTGCTGCGAGAGCTCAGCGTGAATGCGGCCGCCGCGGTGCTCCGGCAGTAGAATGCAGCTCGCGCGCATTCCTGCCAGCGACTCCAGATCGAGGTGATCAGGGTGCCCATGACTGAGCCAGACGAACGGACACTTAGCGATGTCGTCGACCATTTGCGCTGGCACATGGTGTGACAACCCCCAACTACCGAAGTATGCGCCCGAGCGATCGAGCCAGGGGTCGGTCGTCAGAACGGGCTCGCCTTCGTATGCTACCAGCGTCGCGTTACCGATGGTTCGAACTGCCAACATTGCTCCACCCCCGAATACGCAAGCCAGCAATCGTGAACTGGCCGCGAAAGCCTCGCGTCAGACCGGTGCCGAACACCTTCGCCCCGCAAAATCCCGACTGCTGAACCGCCAAAAGGTCCCACATCCCTGCGGCTTGACTAGCACGGCGTACGGCGCGCTCCAAGCTCGGGCGCGCTATTGCCCCGAGGGCGGCTAAATAAGTCTGGCTCAGTCGACGATCGCGCAGTTCCAACCCGCGCAGGTGTTGCTGCCCATGCAGGTGTGCTCGGAGAGCAGTTGCGTGCCCGAGTCGTACGAGAAACCTTTGGCCGTGGCAAAGCCGCCACAGTGCGGCATGACCTCGACGGTGCCGCCGCGCTCGTCGCACAGGGCTTTGAAGTCGTCGACGGTGAGCACCCCAGCGGCTTTGCTCGACGTGATGTGCGGCGGCTCTGCCGCAGCACCGCCGGCGCCCGCGACCTCGCTCGAACCGCCCGTCCCGGCAGCATCGCTCACTCCACCGGAACCGGAAGCCGTGCCACCTTCCGCGCTGCTACCACCGCCCGTACCGCCCACGCTCGAGGTCCCGCCGCTAGCGGGGCTGCCTGCTGCCGCGCTCTCGCCTGCGCTACCGCCCGCTCCCGTGGCTCCGCCCCCCGCCGAACCTGGCATGCCCGAGGCCCCCGTGGCGCCAGTTCCAGAGCTGCCCGCTGTCTCGGGCGTTCCTTTCTCGACGACGACCCGGTCTGCCGCGTTGTCCGAGCAGCCTGCGGTCGCCAAGCACAGCAGTCCGGCCAGGGCCGTGCCGAGCAGGCGCTGATTCACGGCAAGAGGCGCGGAGACGAGGTCGTTGGCTAGCGTCGGCATGAAGGCCCCCGAGCATAGCTCGTCCGGCCGCCGCGGGGTTAGCTCTCGACCTCGAGACCGGCCCAAACCCCGAGCCTTACGCTGCGGGCGAGCCAACTTTGGACGAGCTCGGGCAACTGCTGGCGCTCTGTCTCCAAGCCCGAGCCCGAGTACTCGGCCTCCAAGCGGGCAAGCGCGGCTGCCACCGGATGCCGAGTGAGCAGCTCTAACAGTCGGGCCTCGCGCGGCTCGAGCGCCAAAAGGCCGAGCCTTACGCCGTCGCGTCCCAGCAACCACGAGCGCCGCTCTGCCAGCCGTGGGCCGAGCACGAGCGAAGCTTCGGTCGACTGCGCCCCGACCGCGCGCCGCCGCAGCTCGCACAGCGGCCAGCTCTCGGTCAACAGCGCGACGGCGGGCGACAGGCGCAGTCTGCCCTGAGCCAGCCGGGCCGCGTCGCCCTGCGCAGGTGCGTAGGGCGTGACGAGAGGCGCGCAAAACACGTCGTGATACGCGGCGTCGATGCGCGCCGCTTCGAGCAGCGCGGCTCGGGGCAGCGGGCCTCGGGCTGGCTCGAGCTCGAGCTCCGTGTCCGGCAGCGTCTCGCCCAGGAAATCTGCGAAGCCATCACTCGCTTGGTCGATGTTCCAGCCGCGCGGTGGGTGCGCCACGAGAAAGTCGCTCACTAACTGGTTGAAGCGCCAAAAGCCCACCAGCCGCGCCGTGAGCGGGAAGGCGCCCTGCAGCAACGTGAAGAGCCGAAACCAATACTGCCGATGGTAGACGGCGAGGCGTTCGGCTCCGCTCAGCCCAGGGCCGGGTTTGGCCTGAGCTAGTAGCTCGGGCGGATAGGCGCCAGTTTCGGCGCGCAGCGCACCTGTAGCGCGCGAAAGCGGCTGCCGCAGCATGCGCCCGAACGCAGCCTCGAGCTCGAGCAGCCAAGCCGGCGACGCGGGTAACGTCACGCGCTGTAGTCCTTCGCCTTGGCCAGCTCGGTCAAGACCTCGCTCAGCGGTGGAATGCGGTCATCCCACTCGAGGAGCGTGGGTCGCGGCGCTCGGCGCATGGCGGCGCCGTACAGCTGCCAGACGGCAAGGGCCACTGGCTGGTCGTGGGTGTCGACGATCGTGCCGTTCGGATCGCGCGAATGCCCGGCGATGTGCACCTGCAGCACGCGCGAAAAATCGACAGCGGCCAGGTACTTTTCCGGCGAAAAGCCGTGGTTCTGGCTGGAGACGTAGATGTTGTTCACGTCGAGCATGTAGTGGCAGCCAGAGCGCTCGACGACGCCAGCGTAAAACTCCCACTCACTCAGGCTCGAGCGCTCGAACTCGACGTAGCTCGACAGATTTTCGAGCCCGAACGGACGCCCCACGTGACGCTGCACCAAGGCCGCGCGCTCCGCCGCCAGCTCCACGAGCTCGGGCACGTAGGGCATCGGCAGCAAGTCATGATGCGAGTAGCCGTGAGCGCCGGTCCAGCACAGGTGGTCGCTGACGAACGGCGCGTTCACGTAGTCGGCGAGCCACGCCACGCGGTCGAGGTAGCTGGGCTCGGGCGGCGTGGGCCCCAAGATATTCAGCCCCACCCCGTGCAGGACGAGCGGATAGCGCTCTTTGATGCGGTCCAGGTGGTAGCGCGGCGGCGCTGCTTCGCCGAGGAAGTTTTCGCTGATGATCTCGAGGTAGTCGAGCACGGGCCAGCTCGCGAAGAGCTCGGCGTAGTGCGCCGTGCGCAGCCCGATACCTCGAGCATCGGCAGAGAGCGTTGGCGGCACGCGCCAAGCGTAGCGTGCGGCCGAGAAAACAGGGAACCCGAGACTCGAAACGCCACAACCTGCCCGTTTTCGAGCTGCGAAGTGGTTGCAGCGTCAGCCCGAGGGTGCGGTCAGCGAACCGAACGATTTTGAATCGTCACCCTCGTAAGTGTTTCCATCGAACGAACGCGACAGCCATAAAGATCGGCTACGACGCGGCCGATTCTATTCGCAATCCCACTCGGGGGATTTTTCAACGGAGCGGAGGGCAGTGTGCTCGAGTCTTATTTGCGGGCGCGTCGAAACCGTCGCGACATCTTGTTGATGACGCACATCGTGATCGGCCACCCTGATCTGGATACGAGTCTGCGCTTGGTCGACACCATGGTTTCGACAGGCGTGGACCTGATCGAGATGCAGATCCCCATCTCTGAGCCGGTCGCCGACGGCCCGCTGATTTCTCGCGCCAACCGCGAGGCACTGAAACGGGGCATCACGGTGGAGCGTTGCTTCGAGCTGGCAGCGGCAGTGGCTGAGCGCTTCGACATTCCGTTTCTGTTCATGAGCTACTACGAAGTGCTGTCGAAACGCGGCGTCGCCGAATTCGTCGAGCTCACGCGTCAAGCCGGCCTGGTCGGCGCGATCGTGCCGGACCTGCCGGCGGAAGATGGCTCGGAGTACTTGGCTGCCATGCGCCAAAACGAGCTCTCGCCAATCTTCGTGTATTCACCCGTGACGAAATGCGAACAGATGCGCAGCATCGCGCGGTCTGCCGAAGGCTTCGTGTACTGCATGGCGCGCCAGGGCCTAACCGGTGACACAACCGAGTTTTCTGACGGGCTTTCCAGCTACTTGGCGCGGGCGCGCGCCGCCACCCATTTGCCGTTGGCAGTCGGCTTCGGGATTCGCAGCCAGCGCGACGTGGACTTTCTGCGCGGCAAGGCGGACATCGCTGTCATCGGTACGGAGACGCTCCGAGTGTTGGAAGCCGGCGGCATCTCCGCGGTGGCGCCGTTTCTGTCCAGCCTACGCTGCTAAACGCCGACGCCTCCCAACAGTGCCGACACTGCGCTCGCTTCGCGCAAGAAATCAGACTTGGGCAAATGAAGCGTGATGGAGGTGAAGGCGCCGAGTTCGGTCTGTACCTCCAAGTGTCCACCCGCCCGTTCGACAGCCGCCAGCACAGCCGACATACCGACTCCCCGCCCCGAGATCGCGGTGATCGCCGACGCCGTCGAGAGACGGTCCAGGGCGATCAGCTCGAGCTTGGCCTTGGTGTCCAGTGCGTCGGCCTGCTCGCGCGTCAGCACGCCGAGCTCGATGGCGCGCGCGACCACCGCCACGACGTCGATACCGACGCCGTCATCGTGAACCGTGATCTGCCACTCGCTCTCGCTCTCAGCCGTGCGCAGGGTCAACCGGCCGAGCTGTGGCTTTGGGTCGCGCGCAAAACGCGGTTCTATGCCGTGAGAGATGGCATTTTTTAGCAGATGACTCAGGGTCGCTACGACTGGCCGCAAAGCCACGGCGTCCACCAGCACGCTCCCCCCTTCGACCTGGAACGACACGGCTTTGTCGAGGCGATCAGCCACATTTTCCACCATCGCCCCGAGCGGCCCAATCAGCTCCGCAATCGGTTTCAGCGGGAGCTCGGCCGCCCAGCGTCGGATGGTAGTTGGAACCGAGGGGCGGTTGATCATGGCACTCAAGGCCAGCAACTTGTCCTCGGGTACTTCGATCACACAGCCGCTTTCTAGCTGGATGCCGAGCAGGTCTCGATGCTGCGCTAGGAAAGCGTGGAGGCCGCCTTCGAGCTCCAAAAGCTGGACCAACTCGATGGTCGCCGCATCCTCCACCCGGTGCGCGACCTCCACCAAGTCTGCCAGGTCGTAGCAAGCGGCGTTACCTTTGAACGTGTGCACGATCCGACGCACTAGCGGTTGGTCGGCTACCTCCGCCTTGGCGATTTCGAGCTGGCTGAGGCTGTCGGCAACGAAGGCGCGAAACGCTTCGCGCTGCCTGACGATACCGAGCACCATCCGATTCAGTCGCGCCTCTCGCTCGGCCTGGTCCAGCGCCGTAGCGTCGTTGACCGTGACCAGAATGTGAGCGGGAGAGCCGTCCGCTGCCCGCACGAGGCGATACTGGAGTGCCAGTGTCCTCTTGCCCACGCCAAAGCGCGAGCGAATTTGTTGCAGCGCAACCTCTTCGGGCAGCCCATCGTCGAAGACCTGGCTCAAGGCCAGCTCCAAATCGCCGCGCGCGCGCGCGGACAACCGAAGCAACTCGGACAGGGCCCGGCCCGCGACTTCCGGGCTCTCGAACAGTGCCGTACAGCTCTTGCTATAGCCTTCAAGGGCGATCAGCTCGGGACCTACCAGCAGGAACCCGAAGGCCACGTTGTCGAGTATCGTGCGGATCGTGAGCGTACGCTCCGCGACCTCGGCCTCCAAGCGGTGGCTGTGACGCTCGAGCTCGGCGGTACGAAGTTCGCTCAGCTCGCGTCGCCGCTGGGTGGCTTCCGCCCGTCGCTGCACCTGCTCGAGCTGCTTCTGGATCGCAACCTTCCCGGTGCCGTCGTACAATGCAAGGACCTTGCGCTTCAGTACCTCGACAGTTCGCTCCGCCGCATCGGCTCGACGCGTCAGGTCCTCTGCCCCAGTGGCCGCTTGGTTCGTCACGCGCCACCCCGCAGCGCCAGCGCGACGACAGTTTGGTTGATGTGCATCCCATTGAGCTGCTCTCCATAGGTATCGAAGCCGAGGGAAGAATCGGCCAAGCTCTGGAAGTTCTTGCCCAGCCCCTCGTGAAGGCCTTTCCCGCCTGCTTCCAGGGCACGTAAGATGCAGTTGCACGACAGCAAGAAGTCGGCGGCGCGGGGCGACTTGGCCGCGGCGAAGTCATTCGTCATGGCTTGCAACATGTCCTCATGCGCGCCGATCTGCAGAACCATGCCCTCTTCTACGGCGCAATAGAACACCAGCGACCCGTCATCGTCGATGCGCTGAATCGAACGGACGTAGACGTCTCCGTTCACTGAAAGAAGCATCGGCTTCAAGAACGTAGCGTCGGTGCTCAGTTTTTTGCGCGTGGTGCCGATGGCGCGCGCAAAGGCTTCGGCTGCTACGACACCATCGAATTCGAACACACGGCGCTCCGCCGGATCGACGCGCGTCACGGCCAACGTCACGGCCGTGCGCGTGAAGTGTTGGTGTTTCAAGATATCGTAACCGTTTGGCGCGTGGGCCAGGACGATAACCGCTGCCCCAGAGCGCGCTTGGCCGCCCTCCATCACCAAGGTGCGTTGAAACGCCAGGTCGTCACCGGCCGATCCCCCGAGTACCGGAATACCTTCGAGCGCGTCGGCCAAAGTCGCGATGTAGCCTTCCTCTCGACGCGACAAGCCGTCGATGAAGGTGACGGCAAAGTAGTGCTTCGGATCGAACGATTCCCGGTCGACCTTTAAGCGACGCAGCAGATCGTTCGCTGCGCTTCGGATCTCGGGCTCGTCCAGTTGGCAAACGAGCGCCGTTGCCCATTGGATGTCAGCTGACTCGAGTGCGGCCACGACCAACGAGCCGTTCGAATGCTGGCCGTCGAGCTCCTCGCCGGTGGTCGTGCAGCCCGCCATCGGCACACCCGGAAAGCGCGTAGCAAGCTCGTCGGCCACGGCTGCCGCATCCTGTTTGGTCGAAGCGAAAGCGAAGATCATACCTGGTGCCGCGCCTTCCCAGCTGCGCGTGATCTCTCGCACCGCTTCACGGGCATCGGTATTGAATGAGCGACCTCGATGTACCTTCATGGCTAGCCTGAGCGGAATGCCTCGACCGCCGTGGGATGCGTGAGGCTGCCCTGTCGGGGGCCGCGCTAGTCCGAACGGCCAGCCCCAGGCGAACTAAATGTCCACGCCGACAGGAATGGCAGCGAGGTGGAACGGCGCCGACCAATCCCACAAAGAGTCGTTGCCAGCCCTCTTCGAGGCGACGCTAGGTTGGCAGCGTTGTGAGCGGGTCGGTGTGAAGTAGCGAGAACGAATCAGAAAATCAGCGAAGAGCGGCCGAGTGCGCTCGGGGTTCAAAAGCACGACGGCCGCGGGCGGGCCGCCGATCCAAGAAGCTAAGCACCTCTCAAACGGGCTTGAACTCGGCCGGCGCAGAAGAGCCTTCACCGAAGAAGAATTTTTCGCACTCGGTCATCCACAGCCGCTGACCGCTTTCGCTGGTCAAATCGAGGCGGTACTCGTTGATCAGCATCTTGGAGTGTTCGAGCCAGCTCTTCCAGGCTTGCGCCGAGACGTTGTCGAAGATGCGCTGGCCGAGGTCGCCGCGAAAGGGCGCCTTTTCCAAGCCTTCGAGATCTTTTTCGAGCTTCACGCAGTGCACGGTGCGAGCCATTGAGGCGGACTCTTACCGCGGCCCTGAGCTGCGTCAAGCTGGTCCGGCAAGGCCCGCAACGTGCGTCGCGCGCCTACGGTGTGTCGCGATTTGAGGCCATTTCGGCGCTGTCTGCGGAGGCTGTGGGCCCGACGTAGGGCTGCTCGACCGTGATCGGAATGCGCTGACCATGGCGGAACAACGTGCCGCTCAGAAAGCGAGGCTGCTTGGCGCGAGCCTCGATGATGGCGGCGATGACCTGACCTGGCGAACGAGGCGTGGCGCCGAGCGCTTCGATCAGCACGTCGCCGTCTTGCACGCCGATGCCGAGCGCCGAGACGCCCCACAGACGCAAGCCAGCCGGGTGCTCGGGCGTCTGCGACACGAAGCTGCCGCGGGGACGCGCCGCGCTTTTCGCCAGCTCGAGCACCGTCGCCTTCGAGACGAATACCGCGCTTGCTGCGGCGCCGTTCGGCTTAGTCTTCGCGATGCCATGCGCCGGCGCCTTGCTGGCCGCTTCGACCACCGCTAGCGGCGGCTCGCCCATTGGCGCTTCGGCCGTGAAGGCGTCGGCGTCGGACCCCGCGCCGGCGACTGCAGCAAGTGGCGTGGTGACGCAAAGCAGCGCCGCCACGCTCGCGCTCGTCAGCGGCGCGACGAAGGCGCTGGCCGCGTGGGCAGCCAGCACGAAGGGCGCACCCAACGCCAGGCTTCCGAGCAGGCTGCGGCCAAGCCGACGCAACATCACCCTCGCAATATACAGACTAGACGCGGACCCGCCAGTTCCCTTGAAAACTCTTGCCGATGTTGTCGCAGGTTGGGTCGGTAACGACCAGCTCGGGCCGCGAATCTTGGCAGTAGATGATGGTGTTTTGACGGAACGTGTGCCCGAAATGGATCGACTCTTCGCGCGAAATACCGTGCACCACCCAGGCCGGCTCGCGGAAAACGCCCTCCGGCTCCTCATCGTAACCGACGCAATGCTCCACCCGGTAGCAGCCCAAGATCAAGAGGTCGCGCATGACCTGATGGCGACTGTCGTTGACGCGCCGGGGCAGCAGCATGGAGCGCGGGTTGTAGGCTGTCAGAACCGCGAACCGCTGCCGCAGAATTGGCGGCAAGGCAGCGACATCTTTGACAATTTCCCCATCGAGCGAAACCCGAATCACGCCGCTGTCGCCCGGCAGCTCGTAGACGGTCGCGAAGTAAGAGCGCAGGAGGTTCTGATCCACGGCGGCCTACCTAGCGCAAGTTTGCCCTGCATCCTAGAGTTGGAACGCCTGCTCGCCCGCCAAGTTCGGTTTTTGGCGAGGCTTTTGCGAGCACCAAGTGCTCGTCGAACACCCCTGCCGCGGGCGGGCTTGGTCGTCGTTGTCGGACGCGAGGGTCTTGAAGCTGGGCGGGTCTCGGGGCGAAGCTCGGGCGGGTGGCTCGGCAGGCGCTCCACGGAGCCCGCCGCGCTCGGGGTCGAAGCCGCGCACCGCGAAGGGTCATCGGGCGCGGCTGCGTCGTCGCTACCTCGCAACCGCTGCAAGCGCGGCAGGACGCAGAGGGCACGTAGTAAGCTTCAACGTCATGAGGTGCGTGACGCGTGATGGTCCGACTCGACGAATGAGCCGACAGCGTCGCGACGTTCTTGCTCTGTGCGCGTTCGCCGCGCTGCTGGGCTGTGGGTCTCAGCGTGGCGCCGACAATGCAGCTGTTACCGGCAACGGCGCTGCATCAGGCGTCGGTGGCGCGGCGTCAGGAGCTGGTGAAAGCAGCGGCGGCGCGGCGACTGGCCCGCAACTTCTCTACGATCTCGGTACGGCGCGCGCCGTGGCGGTCGAAGCGGACGAGCAAGTATCTGTATTGGGCCGAAGCAGGACCGTTTCGGATAACAAGAGCGCCCAAATCCGGCGCCGGACCGAGCGAAGAGATTGGTCCGTGGGCTGGCGGCGAACTGACCAAAAGCATGTTCGCAGTCGACCAGACAGCCGTGTACTGGTGTCGATGGGTCAGCCCATCTACGGTGGCATGGCCCAAGACGAGCGCTACGTCTATTGGTGCGGCGAGACGAGCGTGATGCGGTTGGCCAAGTAGTGAACCGCCAAATCGGCGCGCGAGCTCAAATCTTGAAGCGATAGCCGACGCCGCGCACGGTGAGCAGGTGCTCCGGCTCTGCCGAGTCTTTTTCGAGCTTGCTGCGGAGCTGCAGCAAGAAATTGTCGATGGTGCGCAGCGTGCCGTGATGGCCCACACCCCAAACCTGAGTGAGGATTTCTTCGCGCGATAGCACGCGGCCCTGCGCCTCGACCAGGCACCACAGCACGTCGAACTCGGTGGCGGTAAGCTCGACTGGTGCGCCGTCGCGGCTGACCAAGCGCGTGCCAGAATCGATAGTGAGGTCACCCGCGCGCACGACGGCTTCGACGTGCTTGCGACTGAGCCCGTCGCGCCGCAGCACGGCCTTCACGCGCGCGAGCAGCTCGGCCAGGCCGAAGGGCTTGGTGATGTAGTCCTCGGCGCCCAGCTCGAGCCCCATGACTTTGTCCATTTCGGCGCCGCGCGCGCTGAGCATGATGACGGGGACGGTGGCGTGCTTGGCGCGCAGCTGCCGCACGACCTCGAAGCCGTTCACCTTGGGCAGCATGACGTCGAGGATTACGAGGTCGGTACCTCCGGACGCTGCCAAAGCGAGCCCTTCTTCGCCGTCCACCGCGACTTGAACGTCGTAGCCTTCAGCCTCGAGGTTCATGCGCAGGCCAAGCGAGATGCTCTCGTCGTCTTCTACGATGAGGATGCGCTTCTTGCCGTTCGGTTGAGCCAACATCGCTTATCTAGTGCGGCCTGGCGCAGGTCACAATCGGGGGGACGGCAAGAAGCCGACCTAGGCCAAGAGGCCAGTGGCACTAGTCATCCGCGAAGCGGATGAGGGGGAGGGCCTGGCGCAGCCAGGTCCCGGGGGCGGGCACGCCCCCGAGGAAGAGAGCGTGCTGGCGCGGCGCAGCCGCGCGCTTGGCGAAGCCAAGCCTCAGGAGGAGCAATCGGCACGATTGCGACTTCTGAGACACGGCACGAGCTGCTGGCATGCAGCAGCAACAAGGGGAACAATGCGCCCCCCGCATGAGCGAACCTATCTCGACCGCGTCCGCGGCGGCGGCCGCTGCACGGCCTTTGCCCCGCGCGAGCCTCGCCGCCACCTGCTTCGCCCACGCGGCAGCCTTCGGCTGGGCCGGTAGCACCCTGCCCTGGCGCTCCGGCACGATCTTCGCCGCGCTCGCGACGCTGCTCGCGGTGCTGCATCTGGCGACCGGCGTCACGGCGCTGCTGCAGCGCCGTCCATGGCTGGTGTGGGCATGGCGCGCGCTCAGCGTCGCGTCGGCGTTCGGCAGCGTGCTGATGGTCTGGTCGATGGCGGCGGCGGCACTCTACATCTTGAAGCTGTATCCGCGCCTTGGACCGACGGTGGCGGGCGCCATCCTGGTGGCGGCACTTTTGCTGGTGCTGCTCACACTGCCAATCGCAGTTTGGGGCGCACGCCACACCTGGCCCGCAACCCTTCGCTCGCCGCGGCGTTTGGGCAGTGGCGCGGCTGCCTTGGGCGGACTCTTCGTGCTCACGCTGCCGCTCGCCAGTAGCGCCGCCAAGGGCGAACCGGTGCCGCGGGTCGACGCGAAGGTAACCTCCGATCTCAGCAACCTGCTCGAAGGTTACGCCCAAGAGCCACCACTGGGCACGAGGCATACGGTAGCCGGAGCCGGGCCAGCGGCATGCAGTGAGCCGATCACGGTCGAGCGCTTGACCTTGCTGGTCGCCTACACCGCGCGCTCGGGCGGTGCGCGTTCGATGTGCGTGCAGGCGCGAGCTCCCCGCGAGCTGCGCCGCTCGCTCGACAAGCTGCTCGCCAAAAAGGCCCGCCCAGGCTCGACCATCGTGCTCGACCTGGTCAAGTCGGTGAAAGAGCTTTCGGCCAAATTTCCGCTGCTCGACGCGCTCGACGTGCGACCCGGGCTCGACGGCGTGTGCGAAGCCGGGCGCTGCTTGACCGCCTGGCAGCTGGCGCTGAGCAGCGCCTTTTCCGAGAATCATCCGCTCGCCTCGCTACCGGACCTCAGCTACGGCTTCTCGACGGAGCTGCTGCGCCAGGCGCTCGGTTCCGCGGAAGCGGGTCAGGGGCGCGGCAACCGCGGCCTGCTCCGTATCGAGACCGAGAGCCTAGCGTCCGACGACAGCGGCGTTCATCACCTGGTGCGCACCCGCACCACGCCGCCGGCCCTGAGCGCATCCGGCATCGAGCAGGCCGTCACGGCGGCGCAGCACTATATCGTCGAAGCGCAAGAAGCGGACGGCACGTTCCGCTATGCCCTCGACCCAACGACGGGCGCCGAGGACCGCGCCACGCTGAACCTGCCGCGCCAGGCCGGCACGGCCTACGCCCTGTGCGAGCTAGGCAAAGGCCCCGACGTCCAGAGCACGGTGCAGCGCGCGCTGGCCGCGTTCGAGCCGAAAGAAACCAAGTTCGGCGATGTCTCGGCGCTTCAAGACAATGGCGAGTTCGGCCTCGGCAAGAGCGCGCTACCGCTGCTCTCGATGCTGCGCTGTCGCGCGCTCGCCGGTGACAAGAGCGATCGTCTGATCGGCCAGCTGACGCGCTTGATGCTGCGTCTGCAGCGCGAAAACGGCAGCTTTTATCCGCTGTTCGACGCGGCCAGTCAGCGCGGCCGTGGCGAGCACGAGATCATGTATGCGGCGGGGCAGGCCGTGCTGTCGCTCGTGCTGCTCGAACAACAGCTGGCTGACTTGAAAGACAGCGCCGCACAGCCGCTGCCCAGTCCGGACCAGCTGAAAAGCGCGATCGATCGCGCGATGCGTTTCTACGCGGGGCCCTACTGGCCAAAGCCCCTGCGCGATTTCTATTTTTTCGAGGAGGGCTGGCACTGCCAGGCCGCGCGTCACGCGCTGAGCTCGCACCGCAATGACGGCTACGAGCAGCTGTGCCTCGACTACGTCGGCTCGCGCGAGCGTTTCGTGGCGCGGACCGCGGACACGAGTGAGCCGAACTTCATCGGCGGTTACCTGTTCAGCGACATTCTGCCGCCAAGCAACACCGCAACCTCGGGCATGGGCGAAGCGCTCGACGCCGCCATCACCATCAAACAAAAGCGCGGCATGCCCGTCGACGCCGACAAAGCGCTACTACGCGACTTGGTAATGTTCCTGCTGCGCGCGCAGTGGTCCGAGGCCGGTTGCTACGCCTGCCTCAAACCGGCCCAAGTCGTCGGCGGCTTCTCGCAGCAGCTCGCCTCGCCCAGCATACGCATCGACTACGTGCAGCACGCCATGTCCGCCATCGGCCACGGCGGCGAGTTGTTGTTTTAGACAGAGTGCAGCCGAGCGATGGCTGCCAGCGGTCATCCCCGCGGCACGTCGGGGTGCTCGTTGTAGAAGGCGTCGAGCGATTCCTTCGTGATCCTCAAGGACACCAGGCCATCGCGCAAGAGCTTCGCCTGACACCCCAACCTGGAGGTCATTTGCACGTCGAAAGCCTTATCCAGGATGTCTTCTTCGTCTTCGCTGGCTTCGCTGAGCAGGGCCGCGCCTTCTTCGACGTAGACGTGGCAGGTGCTGCAGGCGCAGACGCCGCCGCAGGCGTAACCCTCTGGCGCGCCGATCTTGCGCGCGGCGTCGAGTAGCGTCGTGCCGAGCGGCACTTCGACTTCCAGGTTTTGGTCGATGAAACGAATCTTCGGCATGCAGTCCTTCAGGGCGCTTCGCCGCGATGGCGCGCGACGTGGGCGTCGACACCGGCAGCGTGCTCTACGCTCTGTTCGATGGCAGACAAGCTCTTGCCGGAAATGGCTGCGGCCACCGCGCGATTCATGCGCCGCCCGGCCCATTCGTGGGTGACTTGGTCGAGCGTGTCGACGGCAGCCTGCACCGGCGAGGCCGATTTTGCAGACGCGATGGCCCCTTTCAAGCCGGCCAGCGCCGCTTCCACGGCGCTCCGCTCCGCAGCGCTCAACAAGTCTGCGTCAGCCGCGAGACCTTTGGCGGTGGCGAGCACCAGCCGCTCACCCTCGACCTTCACTTCTACCAGCCGACGCCGCTCCAAGTCTTCTTCGCCGTGGTCGAGCGCCTCGATCAGCATGCGCTCGACGTCGTCGTCGGTCAGGCCATAGCTCGGCTGCACCGCGATTTCTTGCGAAATGCCGGTGGTGGTCTCGCGCGCGCTCACCTTGAGTAGGTTGTTTTCGTCGACGTGCAGCTCGACCTCGAGCCGCGCCATACCGGCCGGCAGCGGCGGAATGCCGCGCAGCGAAAAGCGCGCCAGCGAGCGACAGTCCGCGGCTAGCTCGCGCTCGCCCTGCACGACGTGCAGCTCGAACCCGGTTTGGTTGTCGGCGTAGGTCGTAAAAGTGGCGCGGGCTCCGGTCGGAATCGTAGTATTTCGCGGCAAAATCTTGTCGACACCACCGCCCATCGTCTCGATACCGAGCGATAGCGGCAGCACGTCGAGCAGCAGCACCTCACCGTCGCCTAGCGTGAGCAGGTCGGCTTGCAGCGCCGCGCCGTAGGCGACCACCAGCTCCGGATCGAGCTCGCAGCGCGGCGGCTTTCCGAACAGCTCGGCCACGTAGGCTTGCACACGCGGTACGCGCGTGGAGCCTCCGACCAAGATCACGCCATCGAGCGCGGCGGCTTCGATGCCGGCGTCGCGCAGGGCGCGCCGACAGGCCTTGCCGGTGCGCTCGAGGAGCGGCGCTATCAGCGCGTCCAACTGCGCGCGGGTCAGCTTGGCCTGAATCGTCGTGTCGCCCTTTGCCGGCAGCTCGATACTGGCTTCGGGCGCCTCCGTGAGCGCGTGCTTCAGCTCGCGAGCCGCCGAGAGCGCCAATGCCACGACTTCGGGCGCGCTCTGAGCTGTGGCTCCCATTTGCTCGAGCAAACCCTCGGCGATGGCGCGATCCATGTCGTCGCCGCCGAGCGCGCTGTCGCCGCCGCTGCTTTTGACCTGAAAAACGCCGTCTTCGAGCCGCAAAATCGTGATGTCGAAGGTGCCGCCGCCCAGGTCGTAGACGGCGAACAGGCCGTTTTGCTTTTGCTCGAGGCCGTAGGCCAGCGCGGCCGCGGTCGGCTCGTTCAACAGCCTGAGCACTTCGAGCCCGGCGAGGCGCCCAGCGTCTTTGGTCGCCTGGCGCTGCGCGTCGTCGAAGTACGCGGGCACGGTGATGACGGCGCCGCCTACGCTACGCAGCTGGTCGCCGGCGCTCTGCTTCAGGCTCTTCAGAATCTCGGCGCTGACTTCGACCGGCGTGACCGCGCGCCCCACATCGAAACGGACACTCTTCGCTTCTGCGTCGTTTTTTGGGGTGGCGAACTTGTGCGCGCCGAGCCGCGCCGTTTCCGGATCTTTGGCGTCACGCCCCATGAAGCGCTTCACGCTGGCGATGGTGCGCCCCGGATCGCGAGTCAATTGTGCCTTGGCGGCGCGCCCCACCAGCACGGCGCCGTTCGAGCCGTAGTGCACGACGCTCGGCAGGAGCGGCGCGCCGTCGCACGTGGTGAGCGCGGTCGGCGCTCCGTCGCGCACGTAGGCCACGATTGAGTTCGTGGTGCCCAGATCGATGCCGATCGCGCGCGGAGCGGCTTTCGGGTCGAAAATGTCGAGCAGCATGGTCATCGAGAGCAGGGCGCGACGAGCCTCACAGCTCGTCTAACGCGGCTCCCGCCTCCTCTTTCAAGCGCCGCAGGTAGCGCAGCTCGCCCAGCAGCTTGAGCACCTGCTCTACCGGGATGGGATCTTCCGAGAACGCGTCGGCCATGCGCTCGGCCGCGTCTTCCGCGCGGCCGCTGGCCTGTGCGGCAATGCTTTCGATACGACCGCGATCGCCCCCGCGCCGCGCCAGCGACAGCGCCTCGCGCTCTTCCATGACTTGCATGAGCAGCGCCGGCTCGGGCTTGGGCTGATTCGTTTCGGAGACTTCACGACCAAGCTCGGACAGCAGCGCCTCGGCCCGCAAAATCGGATCGCGCAGCCGACGAAACGCCTCGTTGACGGAAATGGCGCGATTCAGCGCTTCACGACGCTCGCTCGATGGCCGACCGGCGTAGCGATCGGGATGCAGCGTCTTGCTCAAATCGCGATGGCGCTTCTCCAGCTCGGCTTCGTCGAGCGCGAAGAGCGCGGGCACACCCAGCACCTCAAACGGCGACAAC
>Ga0307516_10002274_pt1 | contig 25895 bp, 35 predicted proteins | sample 19_EM_MG_FD_203310 | JGI IMG/M metagenome (GOLD analysis project Ga0307516, IMG submission 203310) | Populus trichocarpa ectomycorrhiza microbial communities from riparian zone in the Pacific Northwest, United States - 19_EM | ecosystem: Host-associated > Plants > Roots > Unclassified | place...
GTCGCTTCGGCGCTGGATGGCGACTGACGCGTGCCCGATGGCTTGATTCGGCAGACGGTGAGTTTCTTCGCGTCGCTTCGGCGCTGGATGGCGACTGACGCGTGCCCGATGGCTTGATTCGGCAGACTGTGAGTTTCTTCGCGTCGCTTCGGCGCTGGATGGCGACTGACGCGTGCCCGATGGCTTGATTCGGCAGACGGTGAGTTTCTTCGCGTCGCTTCGGCGCTGGATGGCGACTGACGCGTGCCCGATGGCTTGATTCGGTAGACGGTGAGTTACTTCGCGTCGCTTCGGCGCTGGATGGCGACTGACGCGTGCCCGATGGCTTGATTCGGTAGACGGTGAGTTACTTCGCGTCGCTTCGGCGCTGGATGGCAACTGACGTGTGCCCGATGGTTTGATTCGACAGCGAGTTCGTTTTTCCGCCTCTGCTGTTTCTCGACGTTAACTAACTAGCGTTTGGTGGCCTGATTGACTAGTTGGTGACAGCCTCTTCCCCATACATCCAACCGTGTGTTACTAATGTCTGTTGATTGACATTTTGAAAGCCCGTGAGTTGTTTCATGTTTTGCTACTTTGCGGTTCCTGTCGTTCGTTCTAATATGTATCGGATGGTTTATTTCTAGTCCGTGAGTGTTCCCACGTTGCTGAATCCCCGGTGCGGCGCTGCTAACTCGTACCTACTCTTTGTCCATTGCAGCATGTGAGTTTTGCTCTCCGTCGGTGGCGACCTTGGTTGTGCTTCACTAACCCAATACGGGTTCTTGCTTAACAGTATTCGCCTACTAATCTAGTAACCGAGAGGCACCGAAAACTGGTCGGCCGACTGGTGACTGTAAGTTTCATTCTTACATGCTGATGGTGCGTCACTAACCTTCGGTAAAAGGTGGATGGTAACGGGGCAAGTGTTGGCGTTGGATCTGCTGGGGTTTTTATTATCTGGGGTTTTTTGCAATGGAAAGTCAAATTTGGTGGCTCTACACTCACAACCTTACTTGCCAAACTTGCCTCATGTCTTCCCCAACCACCTGCCCTCCGTCTTCCCCGCTGATTTGCTGCCGCACACACTGCCGGCACTTCTTCTGGTGCTGCCCTTTCTTCGCAGATGGTCGTTATGTTGTTTTCCCCGCTGTGATCGAAGTTTCTTTCACTGCAGCCACAACATCGCAGCCGCCAATTGGTTTCCTTTCTTTCTCACCTCCTCGTCGTTAGTATTTACACACCAAGGAGTGGATTATGGTGCCGGTACGCAGGAGATATCCACTGAGGTGCTCGTTCCGTGGGGCTGGTTTGTAGGCATGTGGTGCTTCCGTGGTAGCGTTAAAGTTGCGTATTCAGATACAAGTCGTCTTTTATTACGACATACCATCCGTTAGCTTCTGCTCCAACAGCCAATATTCCGAGTAATCGGAATATCTATAGGAGCAACCGGCCGAATCCCAATCGGTCATGGCGCTGAACAGCCTCCTGGCAACCGAGCGAACCCCCGCCGACCGCGACTCCTCCCCTTGGCACCTCCACACCTTGAGATTCTTCCACCCCCCGCTGCCAGTGCCCGCGGCATACCCACCCCTCGTCCGCGAGCTGGCCGTCCGCGGTTATCCCGGAGGCCGTCCTCCCTTCCTCTTGCACGAGTGACTCTCCCATGCGGGTGATCCTCGCTCTCCGGCTGAGGTCTCGTCATGCTCGCCGCTGTCTGTCGACTGTCGGGCGCTTCGCTTGCCGTCATCAAAGCTGTTAGTCGCGTCCTGGGCACTCTGACCTTGACGCGCGTCGCCAGGATGTTGGCCGTGCCCTTGTTGCTGGTCGATTCTTTGTTCGCTCCGCGTCGAAAGAATTCCGCGCCGCTCACTGGTGCTGTGGGCCTGTGGCTCCCGGGGCCGGGCGCAGGAAAGCCGGTCCGCCCGTTCCCTTCTGTCTCTTCAGCTCATCCTCCTTTCCATGCGTCTCGACTTTCTCCGCAAGCACGGTTCCAACCTGGTATTCGCACGTTAGCTATTTCAAGAAAGATCTCTCCTTTTCCTCGATTTGCTGCTGAAGTTCGCGGTGCCGCGCCGCCTGAATCTCTCGCTGCTGGAGTATCACCAGAGCTCGATCGTCCCAGTCCGCTTCCGGAATCCGGTCCGCTGTCCGATGCGGGGGGCTAAACATTTGGGGTCGATGAAGCCGAAGTCGATAGTAGGCAAAAAATCGGCAAGTCTTGTCGTTTTGAAGATGCGTGAACGGGTTGAAGGCGTGGTCGTTAGTTGAATTTTAGAGTATGTTGCTGGAATCGGTGGGGGGTGGGTAGGCAGAATGTCTGGCAGTTATCATGAGCTGTGGCTTGTCGGAGGCCCAGGATTATGTCTTGAACAAGTTACAAGCTGGAAATTTTGCTTGAGGTTGCTGCTATTGAAAGCAGAAGAAACGGCTCCCTCATATACACGTGGCTGTCATTGTCCTCCCCATGCCTGGACTCCGACACGCAATGCCCTGCAGTTGTATCTCATTCGCGATACCCCGTACGGGCAACCACCATCCAGTACACGCAGCTATGTGGAGACAAATAAGACACAAAATGTAACATCTTAACTTATCCTCGTCTACGTACCCCGCGCTCTAGATCGCTCTCGATCCACCATCTCAGCACGTTTCAACAGGGTGGAACTTCTAGTAGTTGGAATGGGGGCTGGAGTGGGAGTGATTTCGCGTCGTGAGTGAAATAGTAGCGTATATCCTTCCATAGTTATTCCATACAGCTGTTATAGCCTGGGGGATAATACCCGATCATCGATTCCCACAAATTACTTGCCTGCTGTCGAGATACAGGACTCTCGCTCTTCCGACCTTCCCCATTTCTCCAACCAACCTTCCACACGCCCGCCTCCCCGTCCGCCATCCTCTCCACGACGTACATCGCCGCAGTCCCCCCTCCCTCCATTGAAACATACCGCCTCTCACTCCCGCGGCACCAAACTTCCATTCTGTCGGAGAAGGGCAGCAGCCAGACTGGATTTGTGGCAGGCATGCAGTTTCCAGCCGTCAGATGGTTCGACAGCAGGGCGGCTGCACGGCCACAGTTGATCGAGCTTCACTGCTAGATGTCCAACTGGCCTTTGGCTACCTCTGCTCTCAGGTACCCGCCAGTGGGGAGTGTTCGGATCTCACCTGTGGAGCGAGCGTCCCGTCAGAATAAGGGTAGCCTTGGAATGTTGACGGGGCGGCGACGAGGGTATTTCTGGGCTGTCGTGAAGGAGTCGTCGCTGCTGCCAGTGTGCAAAGGCGCGGCGTACATTATTTTGTTGCAGCTCCTCGGCGAGCCCGTTCGACGCCGTGACCGCTCGACGTCGTGCCTGCTATGGGGCACTCCAGATCAGGTTTGTATTAATTTCCCTCGTCGACTTCTTGCACGGCGGGCCGCTCGCATGGTCGCGGATGCCCCTTGCCCGCCACGCCGCTCGTCTGATCATTCGCCAGATCGCTCGTCGGATTGCTCATTACATCCGCTCATCGACGGCTTTCCCGACAGTTCGCGCTCAGTTTTGCTAACGGATGGCAGGGCTGATCGCACTCTGGACCGCACACCGGATCGCAAATTACTCCCTCTCGTCGACGGCATTCGCGACCGTTCGCGCCCCGTATTGCTCGTCGGATTGCTTATCGCTCATTAGTTCCGCTCGTCCATGGCTTTGCAGACGGCACGATTGCAGGATTGCGCCTCCGATTGGTTGGATGGCTGGTGGGATAATCCTCGTCCAGTGGTTGCCTTTGGTTTCCTGGGGCCGCTAAAAGGTCGGCATTTGACACGTTAGTGTGCACGTGGCGCGCAACTGAAGGCAACACGCTAAAAGTTGCCTTCTGCCAGGTCGTTCGCAATCTACCATCGCTGCCTCCATGCGCGAATTTGTCGCTCGCTGTAGGAGGACGAGTCTCGCTCACGTCAAAAAGGCGGGGGGGGGGTCAAAAACGGGTGGGTTCAATATTTACGAGAGATGAGGGGTGATGAATTGGGTGGTGGTGGTGTCTATCTCTCGGTGGCGGTGGTATGTATCGATGTCTAAGTACAGAAGTGCTCTCCGACGAGACAAACATTTTATACCCCTGGCCATTGACCTGATTAATCAGTTGCGCTCTTGGCGCCTTCGGCCCTCCAATTCATGCTCTTGGCAATTAGCTCCCACATCACTCAACCAGTGGCTGGTCACGTGTGCTGCATCGCAGTCGCCGCAGCCTGTTCTGAAGCCAGTGGCATGCGGTCGGACAGGCGTATCTACGCGGAAGATCCGGGCCGGCAGGGAACAGGACCGTGTGAGCTCGTTAGCCTTGGTCTGACAACGCCATAGCTCTCTCTTCCTCTTTGATAGGTCGACACCCTTAGACTTCCTATGCCGTGGAGCGGCCCGACCTCGCCAGGGCACTGGGGACTCCTCACCGCCGTTGGCAAATCCCCGCAGATGAGCGCTGCTCAGAAGCCATGTCTTTCTTGAGGGCGACGGTCATCGGATTTGTGGTGCTGCCGCAGGCGATGATGAGAAGAGTGGGTAAGTGTTTCTTGCGTCACGGCACAGCGGCTACTATTGAAGGATGACCGGGAAAGAGGTTCTGCAGCTGTGTTAGCGAACAGGATCAAGACTGAGAGGTTTGGAGTTCAGTGGGATTGTCGATGAGTTTGTCAAGCCAAGATGAGAGCGAGACGAGTAGTCACGAGGAAACAGCACTCACTTTCTGTATTATGCTTACCTATGTATGTATCAGAAAGAGAAGGAGAAGACAAAACACAGAACAACACTCCACCTCCGCTGGTGCACGGCGCCAACCCCAATTGTGCACTCGCCCATCGCCGGCCTCGGCGCACACACAACCCCCGACACTGAAAACGCATCGCTACCAACGCCAAGCCTTTCACCCGACACACCATAGACCCGCCAGAATTTAGCTTCTTGGACGCCACGGTGTCCAGCGAAGGTGGCGAACCGATCGAGACAGCCCCGGTGGTGGCTGTCGTCATTGACCAAGACGAGGAATCCCTTCTGAAGAAACGTGTGGGAGACCAAGATACACCTATGTGGGAGGCGGTCGCCTGGGAGGAGGAAATGGAGGGTGAGGAGATGAGCTCAGCTCGGCGGACTCGAGAGTAAGGTAGAGGAGCCTAAGAAGAGTGGGAGGCGGAAAGACAGCGGGAGGCCCACATTCAGACGCGCAGTACCTGGACCAGATAAGAACAGAGCACACAACAGTTTTTCCGGCGCGGCAACGGCAGCGGCAACGGCGGCGGCAACAACATGATGGGGGGCAATGTTTCTGGCAGCTCAGGAAGGTCAGTCATGAAGGACGCACTCACCCGCTCCCTTTCGGCTACAGGTATTAAATTCCATCCAACAAAGTATCCAATTCTAACTTTTCCAGATGATTCTTCCAAGGGGCCCTAGATTTCCGGACAGGTACCAATCGCGCAGTGCCAAAAACATTTCGCGTGGCATGCGGAGGGGAGCGTCCCCCAGTGGGCGGGGATGGTGCAGGCCCTGAATTCTGCCTGGAGGTATGGAGGCATAGCGTCCATTGGCGTTATTGGAATTTGTGAGCCCTGTGCCCCTGAAGGGAATGCATTCATGCGTTGGGCACGCTAGTCCTTTTCGGGAACTTTCCGCCACATGTGGCACCGAATTAAATATTTAATTAAATAATATAAAAAGGCGACGGGGCACTGTTCAGGGGCTTCGGTACAACGCGAGCAATCCATCGTCACCACTCCAACAATCAATCATCACAACTCGAACAATCAATCACACATGCAGGTATCCTCCTCCTTCTCCTCCTCCAAGATGATTCCAGTACCCCATCGGGCGATTGCCTAGTTATGGGGGGATGCTTTTCCAACTGGGGAAGCCTGTCCAGTTGGCCCAACAGAATTCGATGAGTTTTGGCCATTGGTGGACATTGTTTGGACGACGATAGGTGGGAACACAACTCAACGAAAGGGCACGGTGCAAGTTCAACACTGCGAATGTCGTCTGCGAAAGAGCAAAAAGACTGGTACAAATGTTGCAAGAAAGGAAGGGCATGTCGTCAAACCCCGAATGACTATAGTCCGCATCAAAGATCTCTGTTAGGTTCGGATCAAAATAACACGTACCATTACGAGCGGCAGCGAACTAGCAACCGTCCTCTTAGAAAGGAAAGACGATGTTGTCCATACACATAGCATCGACGAAGTTTTCCATCTCTTGTATTTATTTATTCATTATTCACATGCAACCTAGCTGTGGCGAAATGGGGGAACTTAGCGGTAGTCTTCTCTTTGCCGAGCCCTTCGCTGCGCCAACTCATCTATCGTGCCGAGTTCTTCTCTTTGCCTTTGTCTCGTCGCGTTGCATTGAGTCTTTTGCCACACCAAGTCCTTTATCGTGCCGAGTTCGTCTCTTCCTCAAGCTAAGTCCATCTCGCCGAGGATTGTTGGTTGAAGTCATTAGTCAACACAGGCTGGAAAATAGTGTGACTGTGCCGGAATACTGAAACGGACTAGCGTGCCCAATGCATGAATGCATTCCGCATTAGAGCTGTACGGCCCCGCTGTTTTTCAGTCGCAGGCACAAGTTGCAGGCACAAGTTGCAGGGCTCTTGGCATGGGGGCCGAATTTTTAGCGGTGTCGCTCTGATCACAATAGGAAGGAACGTAGTGTGGTTTTGATCAGTAAGGAGACAAAACGAGTCCTCTTGCCGTGATCTGTCTCCATCATGCCAGCTCCAAACGATCTCCATTATGCCAGCTCCAAACGATACCAAATTATTCCCACCCGAACTGCGAGAAGCCTTTTCCCATGCAACTGAAGAATAAATATTTTTGTTCCTCTGCGAAGCCTACACGATTACAAATCCTCCTCCCCGACGAGTCAGCGACATGGCAGTGAGCCTCGTACCTCAGAGGTATCCCGATGGATACTGAAGTCCTGGGCACAAGTGGAAATGGGAATTTGTCCGATCATGATGTTTCGCTGTTCTGTACAGTTTGGAAAAGTTGTGGTTACTGGGTTGCTGTTATGTACATAGTCGCCGCAACCTGCCCCTGAACCCCAATAACCTGTCTCCATGGTCTCCTTCTCTCCTAATCTCCGCTATTATTTCATTTGGACGATCAAATTCCTGATCAAGTTAACCAACTCCCCGGCCCCCATGCCAAGAGCCTTGCAACTTGTGCCTGCAACTTGCGCCTGCAACTGAAAAACAGCGGGGCCGTACAGCTCTATTGAGGATCTACTTGTTGATCCGGCAATGGGCAATCGGTCGCATGGAATCCGTCGACAGAGGAGACGCCCCCACATCGCGGATCCGCATTGACCACACTCTCTTTTGTTTTCCCCGCAGCGGGGACGGCCGCTCTCGGGTGGTTGCTGGCAGGCTTGCGGCTCGGCTCGGCCCGCGCCGTGCGCTAACTAGTGCTAGTTTAGTTACATAGATACCCCGCAAATTGACTCCGCGTCCAGTGTCGTCCTGAACCCTTCGCCCCCCGCGCAGCCGCGGGAATGGATAGGGTACCCGGACCGGGCAGAGGCACGGCCGATGCCGATCCCCAGATCCTCCGCTCATCTCACGCGAGAGAATCGCCGGCAAGAAGCGGTCCAGCCAAGCAACGGCTAGACGGGACGGCAGCGGGCAGCTCCAAGAGGCGTCGGAGTGGGAACTCCGGGAGCGGAGGGAAAGGGAAGAGGAGAGAAGGGTGGAAGCTGGGGATGACGAACAGCCGCTGCTCCTCACCACGCCCTCCTTCACGGCCCTCCCCTAGGGTTAGCACGGTAGCGTCCACTCAAGAGGCAATTGCAGCGTCGCCCATCAAACGGCCATGCCGCCACTGGCATTACACGACGATACTGCAACTGCATATCCCCGCAGCACCGTGCAGATTCACTCCTCTCGCCCAGGCCAACTACGCAGATACAGGGAGCATTCGGCCACCACCACGACTACCACAACAGAAAGGAGCCTGACACCCACGGAGTGGAATGGCTATCCTACTCGGACCGGACGGAAGTGCGGGCGATGCCTTTCCTACGGTCCCTCGCTAACCTCAAGTGAGAGACTTCAGAGAAGTGGGCAGAGGCGCGCCAGTGGTCTGGAGGCCGGACCTCCAAGCTGAAGTACCGCATGCCAAAGAGCCAGAAGCCCAATGGCACGGTGGCCGGTAGCACAGAGGCTCGCCTCGCGGTTCTACCAACTCAAGACGGGGCACTACTTATCTAGGCAGTACCTCAATTGGACGAAGAACCGGCCCGCCCGCAATGTTAGTGGTGCCGGCACCCGAACCAGACCCGGGAACACCTTTTCAAGATGTGCCCCGAGTGGAAGGCCCAGCAGAAGATCCTGTGGGCGGAGGTGCGGAAGGAGACCGGGAGGTGGAAGGAAAGGTGGAAGATCCAGGACCTCCTGGCGGACGAGAGGTGTGGGCGGGCGGTACTGGACTTCCTCTCCACCACGGACGTTGGAAGGCGGGTGCCGGGCGAGGAGGAGGATGCCGTGAGTGCGGTGTCCAAGCTGGAGGTGCGAGAGTGGCTGGACGAGCAGGAAGCGGGAGCGGAGGGGGCAGGTGTTGGGGAGACCCCACTGTTCCTGCCCACGACCGACTTCATGGCGCCCGCAGGAACGGTTTAGGCGCTGGGCGGTGTTCTTTCCTTTGTTCTTTCCTTTGTCCTTCACGCTCGCTCTTCTTTCTTTTGTAATCTCCTTGGTGCGAACCACATCTTCTTGGGACAGGCCTGGGCGGAGGGCGGAGGGGAGCTTGCAACGGGCCGCCACTGCGCGGACAGCAGACGGGGAACGGACTGTACATAACCTTGCCGTGATCTGATAGGTCGCATGCAAGTAATGAATAAACAAAAAAAAATACTACCACAACAGATTATCGTATGCGCCGAGGAGAGTATCGGAGCGAGATCATCTAAAAACCTTGTTGACCGGAGAAGAGATGGTGGGGCTGCAAGCAACACATTTTTTGTGGCTGTGAGTGGGTTTCCAGGTTTGGGTGGCCGGAATCGGCATCACAGGTGGCATCGCTGTCTGGCAACGTGGGACCAGGGTTGACTGCCTGCTGACACGGCCCGGTGAGAATGGCATGGGTTCGGGGGTATGTAGGTGCCGCTATGGCTCTTGCGGATTGGACGGGAAGGGGGGACATACTTTAGAGTCGTGTAACAGCAGCGGCGGCTTTCCTTTATAAAGGAAGCCTTCGCCCACCTTTTCTTCTTTCTGTCTTTGGCTCATGCACCAATTTGTCTGTGTGTCTAGCAAATGAAGTCAGAGACGAGCGCAACACGCCGTTCTCACAATGGTCTTTCCGCTCCATACGATGGGGGCAGTGTTTCTAATGTGGGTCTGCGGTCGCAGCATCAATAAATAGTGGGTTTGTGGAGGCAGCGTCCTTATCGTTCTTGGGACAGGCCTGGGCGGAGGGCAAACGGGAGCTTGCAACGTGCCGCCTTCGCGCGGACTGTGGGGGGGAACGGACTTTGTGTACCTCGCCGTGGTCTAGCTAGGTCGCATGCGAGTGCCTAGTTGGGTGGGCGCACAGAGAGAGACAGAGGTTGGTTCGGGGGAACAGAGGGACGGCAGAAGCCTATTAGACAAATATATTCAAACTCCGACCGGGTAGAAAACAAGTGGTGGAAGCACAAAAGCGGTGGTGAAATAAAATGGAACAAGCAGAGAAAAAAACCACCCCCTCACCGAGACTTGCCTCGTCGCGCCGCTTCGACCGGACCCCCCGCCGCCCGCCACGCAGCTTCCTGTTTCCTGGTCTGGATCACTCGGTTGCCCTTGATGGCGCAGACCAGGATCCAAAGGTAGAACGGCTCCTCGTCTACGGGCTCAAGCGCGAAGGGCAGGTTCAGCCGTTCCCGCAATTCCGGTATACACTCCCTCTTTTTGCAATCGTTCACTTCGTTCCAGTTTTTGTGCAGATGGCCGTGGGATTTCAATACCTCTCTCGCAACTTTGTTCGTTGATGATTAGCTTTGGAATAGAGAGTACACACGTAGACATTCGTAATACCCACCTGTGAAGATCCTTCTTACCGACACAGTGCTGCTGGCCATGCCTACCGTGCTCCACATCTCGCTTTGTTTCTGACCGACCTCGACGCGGATCGGTCCCTCAAAGCGTCGCAAGAAGCGGAACAGCGAGCCGCGCGGTGAGATTTTGACGTTGCGCCCCAGCTCGGCTTCGATCCCCTCCACCAGCTGCCGCTCGTCCACTTCAGGGTCCAGTAGCGTCCACTGCAGTGGCGGGGGATCATTGGCTGGGTCTTCCGGCGAGGTAGGAATCAGTTTCCATCTCCGGGAGGCCAGGTACAGCTGCTCTAGGGACCCGTCAGAAGATTTCACGGCGACACAAGGAGAGAGATTAATTACCGTATTTCTTGGGGTCTCTGATTCCAAAAGCTTGCCAAAGAGCTTCAAGATTGTTGTTAAAGGTGTCTGGTTTTATGATGAGCGCCATTGTTTGGCGGCGATGGTCGCGTCGGAGTGGTTCGGTGGAAAAGAACAGCCGAACACAGAATGTGGCCCGGCGGACGATCGCGTCGTGGCGGTGGTCGGTGGAGAAGAGGAGTCGAACACCCAGGGCTGCTGTGTTGCGGTGGTGGTCAGTGGCGCTCGGGCACCGAACGGTCGGGCGGCGTCCAACACGGAAGGTGTAGAAAAGAGGGGCCAGATAAGATGATCTCATATGGCGCCACTAGCTCCGTCTTGGGTACAGCACTCGCTCGGATGCATCGCCTGGTGACGTCAGTGAGTAACTACCTGCCTTGGGCCGGGTAAACAAATCGCGTCTCGCTGTCATCACCCGATTCGCGAGTGACGCTCGCTTTACTCTCCCCGACAAAATTCAAATAAAAGACAACATTTCCAACGCCCAACGAACGCGATCCATGTCTGATGCGATGCTCTGTCGTCTCCTCCATAGCTGCAGGTGGCGTTTCTGCTGCTCGCCGCCATCTTACTCCTGAACAGCGGGTCGACGCTCGAGAAAGCTGACGAGGCCGAAGACCGGCGGGCCACAATATCCGTAGCAGCCACAGCCACCGACAGGGCAGCACCAATACCATCGAAGGAGCACGCGGATGCCGTCGCCGGCTCTGCCGACGGTCGGGTCCGAAAGCATCGTGGCGGACTTGCAGCGGCGGCCGATCGAGATCAACTACCAGCGGCCGTTCCGCGGCATCCGCTACGCCAGCATCTACGGCTGCTTCGTGACCGAGAGCAAGGGCGACGCGCATGCACGGCGTCGGCAGCACGGAAGCGTGCCGCTTCCACGACAAGGGCTGCGACCTGGCGCGGATCAAGGCCCAGCTGGAAGCACGCAAGCCGTCCTCGGTCATCCCGATGGCCGGCGGCGGCAACTTCAACAACTGCTTCGCTGCCGACCACCCGTCGCGCCTTGCCATAGTGACACGTTCATCCACACCTTCCCTCAGAGCGTTTACACGACCAAGGACGACTCGATCCGAAAGACCGAGGAGAACTTCGGGACCTTGCCCCGCGACCGCCCAAGGCTCGACTGGCTGCAGAAGACATTCGGCCCGCGCGCCGACGCCGTCGTCCCCGACAAGGTGCGCCACAACCTGACGCCGGACGTCGCCTTCATTTTCCGGCTCAATACCAAGAAGATGTCCGTCCCCCACCCTTCCGCTCCGTGTGTGTGCTCCCCACTGGCACCGCCCAGCCACCAGATCCTGCTTCTGGCGCGTGACGACATGAAGATCGCCGAGGGTGACTCGCGCGCGATCGCGATGGGGCACTGGCTCGCCGTTCCTCGGCGCGGCGGTCGGCAACGGGACGTACAACGAGGTTGACCGAAACTCCACCAAGACTCCCGGGATCCATGCCGAGGCCGTTTTTTATGCAGGGCTTCGAGATCCGCGGCTCCATCGACCTCCTCATCACCGACCGGCTCCACCGCCACGTCGTGAGCGCCACCGTTGGCGTTCCGCACATCCACATGGACTCGAAGCCCAATAGCCTCAACTTCCACGACACGTGGGCCGAAGACGGGCGTCGCCGCCAGCTTCGGCGAGGCCAAACACTTTGCGCGGTTGTTCTTTGAGCAGCAGCCGAAGGGCAAGGATGGGAAGGGATAAAACGGATGAAGGAGGGGGTGATAGATGGATTTTTTTGGAAGGGGATCTAAAAGCACATTCCGTAGGGCGTGACACGGGCCATCTAGACATACGCTAATGCACGGGGTGTGTCGACATGTGAGTTTGCTGTGTTTTCGGGGCAATTCGATAGTTGCGATGGGTGCATGTTCCGTGTCAGTGATGCTCGCACTCAAACGAACACCTCCCAGCGCTGCTGCGTATCGCAGGCCAGATGACAGCATGCCGGCTTTTGTCCACAGCCACACCCACGGTCGAACACGCATGCTGGGACACAATGGGAATCCGGAAATCCGCGCGTAGACCGCCCGAAATATGTATCTACCACGGCTGCTTTGCTTTGGACAGCGAGGCTAACCAACGGGTTTTAGAGAGAACATAGGAAACCTTGGCTCGCCCCCTACCTCCTTTCTGCGAGCGTCAGGAAGGAGGGCGTGCCCTCGGCACCCAGCTCCTCGGCCTCCACCCGCCGCTCCTCTTCCCTTTCCCCCCGCTCCCGGAGATCCCAATCCGACGCCGCACTCCACGCGTCTTCCCCAGCCGGGACCAGCCTTGCCACATTCGTGGCGAAGAGGAAGTCCAATACCGCTTGGCCTGCACCACGTGGCCCCGGATCCTTCCACTTCCCGGTTTCCCTCTGCACCTCTAGTCACAGGATCTTCTATTCGTCCTTCCACTCGGGGCACACCTTGAAGAGGTGCTCTCGTGTCTGCGTCCTGCCCCCGCATCCCCACTGCCGCTCTGCGTGACCGGCGAACGATTTGCCATATCCATCGTCTTTGCCTAGACGCCGCGCGGGCTGCCCTCTATGTACCATACCGGCGAAATGGTGCATGGTACCCCGCTCCGTGCGGAGTGATGGGAACTATCCACAGATGGATATTTTTCTTGGATACTGGCGACATATGTACGTACGCACTGCACCATCCTCATTCAGTGCGGATCATAATTCAGCGGGGAAGACACCCTCGGTTCGTTTCTCGCCCCTACGTAGGAGGGTTACTTCTGAAAATTGGTTAAACGTTGTCATCCAAACTGACTCTTTTCAAGTGAAGAATACGACTTGTCTTTCGCTGAGGCGAGTGATGGACTAAGTACCTAGTACCAGGGTGTTGCCTCCAATTCGGTAAGCGCCTGCGGTTGCGTAAGTCGCTTCGGGTTTTGCATGTGTTCGGATCGAGGTGGACGCCATTGGAGGCAAGCTCCCCAGGTCCAGGTGGGCACTAACTAGCACCACACCATACCTCCTCCAGCCGTCACGTTTTTTCATCCATTAATCGTGCGGCGAAGAAAAAACAATCTGGTTTCTGGCCACTGTCCGAGCCCCGCCCTCGATTAGTGCAGGCGCCCCATTGTAGCTCCCCTTTGCACACCGCCCAGGGTTGTCCCAAGAGGATATAAAGCGCAACAAAGAGATGACAGGAGATGACAAAGGAAGTACAAAGGAAAGACAAAAGAAACCCGCCCCCAGGCCTCCTGCTCCTCCTTCCTAGATGCCATGAAGGAGGGCGTAGGGTGGAAGAGTGACTGCCCCCCCCTATCCCCTGCAAGCTGAGCGGAGCGGCCAGCAGTAGAGAATATAGATACGGGCAGTCTCCTTCCTCACTGCCGCCCGTCTGACTGGCTGGCAGTTACCTCAACTTCTGACTCGCCGTCAAGCACCAGCTTCATCCGCCGGTCCGAGCGTGCATAGGTCTGCTGATGCAGTTCTGCGAAGGATCGTGGCGTCGGGTACGCACGTAACTTGGCTGACGAGGTCAGGGTTGGACAGTGGACGACGTTAATGAATAAGCAAAAAAAAAAAAAAGAGACAAATCAGGGTATAACGAGTGCTGGGTTGAAAACGAAGCATCCCGGCTGCATCATCATTCCACAGCCATCACCGCGATTCTATCAGACACTACCAACCAATGCTCAAACCAAGATGTCGGGAGAGTATGGTGACTCTCTGCGGTGCAGTCTATCATGTAGTTACAACGGTATGACAAAACTTGGTGGTTTTTGCATCGCTAGCGTAGGATCACGGCTGGAAACCCACGCCCACAATCCTGCCGACGGGTTTTTGATTTTGCGTTTTGGGCTTTCAATGTTTTGCATTTCAAATTTCAATAACTCACTTTCGATACCATGTTTGTGTTGGTCGTGGTAAGCCTCCGCAGTCGGGGCACCAATATTTCCATTCAACAATCAAGTAACGATAGGATGAGTACGGTAATGAAACGAAGCATGAAAGAGAATTCCGTCGCCTGCAAACCGCTGAGCCCTGGCCAGTGCTGGAGACAGCCGACACCGCGATCTTCCAACTAATCCGCAGTCAAACGGCTTTCCGAAAGGACAATCTCCGAACCAGTGGACGGCTGAACCTAGTTTTCCAATCGTGGTAAGTATGTACCCAATGTGCCATGAGATGAATTCCAACTGGTCGGAGAACCTACAACGTACTGGCCATTGGCCAAGACTGTGGTGACTACTCCGCGGACGGTTGCGCCACTCGCTGCCACAATCAGTAACCTCGCTGCCATGGCTCTGGGGGCGGGGGACTCACCGTCTGTGTAGCGGACACGTTGGTCCTTTGCGAATTTGGTCATTGAGAAGGAGAGGTAGGTTGATGCTGGGAAGTTTGTTCTGTTGTTTCAGAAAGTTTGAATTGCTGTGAGAGTGTCGACTGTATCGTGGTCGTTGCTGGTACTGATTGTGTTGGAATGGCCCAGCTTTATAGGTAACCGATCACCCCCTCTCGAGCTCCGCACTGCGTGCACAATAATTCGCGCACCTGCCTACAGACATTGCGGCTCCCGGCCTGGCGGAGGAACCACAGTCTGATCCGTTTCTTGTGGCCTCGAGGCGTATCTAAGATTAATTTTCAGCTCACCCCACAACCCCACCGCCGCTCTGCGTGACCGGCAATGGATTTGAGATGGATGCTCACTCGCCGGTCCGTCGGCTTTGGCTAGACGCTGTGCGGCGCCATCTTTTCTCGTTACCAGTGAACATCACACGAAGGATTTGGCATGGATGCTCGCTCGTCGGTCCGTCGGCTTTGGCTAGACGCTGCGTGGCGCCATCTTTTCTCGTATACCAGTGAACACCACACGAAGGATTTGACATGGATGCTCATTCGCCGGTCTGTCCGCTTTGCCCACGCGTAGCGCGGGCTGCCTTCGCTAATATACCGGCGAACATCGTTCATAGGTGCCCCACTCCGTGCGGAGTGGTGGGAACCATCGACCGATGGATATTTTTCTTGGATACTGTCTGTATGGCGTCATACATACCCACCGCCCAGATGGGGGGGGGGGGGGGCGTGCGTTTCAAAATGGGGTGATCGTTATCATCTAAACCGGCTCTTTCGATTCGAGCTTCAAGGAGAGAATACGACCTGATGTTGGCTTGGGCGAGTGATGAACTAGGGTACCCGCGTATTTTGTGGCCAGCGCCAATTCGGTAAGCGCCTGCTGTCGTGTCCATTCGACTGGAAGTGGCCACCTTAAGCGATGTATACTAGTACGGCAGCGGCCTGATGTTCATGAGGCAAACTCGCCAGGACTGGCTGCTATGTAGCACCACGCCCTACCTCCCGCCAGCCGTCATTTTCCCTTGCTAATTTATCCATTAATCGCGCGGCGATGAAAAAACTATCCGGTCCTGGCCACTGTTTAAACCTCGCCCTCCAACAGGCTGCAGGCGGCCCTTCGTAGCTCCCCTTTGTCCTCCGCCTAGGCGTGTCTCGAGCAGGTGTGGAGCGCACTAAGGAAATGCAACGAAATAACGGAGGGAAGGAGAAAGAAAGTCGCCCCTAGGCTCCTCACCTACTTCTCCGCAGAGGCCATGGAGGAGGGCATGGGGATGAAGAGTGGCTGCTCCTCCTCAAAGATCCCCAACCCCTAACAGGTGCGTGGAGTGGTCAGCAATGCGATTTCCAAGCTATGTGTGTCACCCGAAGCCAAGAACCGCGCTCGCTCGCCCGAAGCGGCAAGGAGCAACAACAAGCTGCCTGCTGACTGATCGCGGCCGGAGCTGGACACTGGTGCGTGTGCATCGCCATGACCTGCGACAAATGATCAAACAAACAAAGAGAGATACGTTCGACTGACTGACGCACAGTCTAATCGGACGATCGGATGCATTCTCTGAGGCCGTGATTCCCACTCCCAACTAGTGGATAACCGCTGATTTGTTTTGACACCGAGGAATCCAAATGCTACGATCGGTCGGAACCTCCGTCCTGTTTTTCCCTGTCCCGAGCATGTACGGTGTGCCAAGGAAACCACGAAGGAAAGACAAAAGAATGGACAAAGCCTCCTTACCCCCTTCAACTCTTCTGCAGAGTCGATGACGGAGGGTGCGGGGAAGAACTGCCGCCGTTTCTCGATCTCTGCACCAACTCGTCGGCCTCGTGCGTCCGGCTCCCGTACCGGCGCCATTCGCACTTTGCGCTGGGGAGTCCCGTCGCCCACCCCAGATATTGGCCTGTCAGGGCGTGCCCGGTCTGTAGCTGACAGAAGCTGAGGCCAGCCTCTTTACACCACCGGCCGTTGTTACATCCGGACACTGCTTGCGCGGCAGATCGTATTTCCGTCAGCGATCTGCCCCCCAGCCCGGTGATGGGCTTCAGCCCATTCCTTCTCCGCGATCTCCCGCTTGTGGTGCGCGTGGGTCTGGGAAAGTAAATTGGTTGCCCCCCCCCCCCCCCCCCGAAGGGTCGCCACTCCACCCCACGGAAGCCAGACTCTTTCGCCGCGAGCTCGGCCCACTCGGCAGCTAGCTCCCCGTTCCCTGGGACACCCTTAAGGGCCGGCTCTCTATAAACGACGTCTGGACTGGCTGTCCGATGTGCTCCCCGGCCCGGATCGGGACCTTTGGGCCCACCTACTGTTCCTCGTTCTGCTATGCCATCGTGTATTCGGCGGCTGTGCCGCCGACACGTAACTCGTCCGTGACGCTAGTCAGGCACGGCCTGGGGTGATGCTTGCCGAGGGCCTTCTCTCTGCCGTCAAGAGCCCGCTGGTACCACTCGAGCGCCTTGGCGTTCTCCCCTTGGCTCTCAAATACGCTTGCCATTCGGATGACAGCGGTGAGAGTGTTTATGTGGTGCTTGCCGAGGGCCTTCTCGTAGTCGTCCAGAGCCCGCTGGAGCCACTGAGCAGAGTGATCATAATGGACTCGTAAATGGTCTATTGTGCCCAGCGTAGATACTGCGCGTAAGATATTGATGGGATATTCTAAAAAGTTCACCGGATCGACGCTTGAACGGAGAGTTCTCAATGGGGTGAGGGAGTATCGTTTGTCCTTCATGAGAGAGGAGTGATCGAGACATGGAGAGAGATGGAGATGATGAGGGAGATGATGGATGCAAAAGAAACGGTACGAGTTAAGAGTACGCTCGTATGCAATCTCAATGACAGGTATATAGTAAGTAGAAAGTAAAAAAGAAAAAGAAAGAAAGAAAGAAAGACGAGAAAACTAGGTACAAAGTGCCAAGGTATTACACAATCACTAGTTCGGTCTGGTGCCCTTGGCTCCCGTCGTCACGCCGTGCCGGAGCGGTGAGAAGTATTTCCAACAACGATTGGGTGTCACACTTAGCCAACGTAGGGGATTTCCGTTTTACCAGTGGGAATGCCAACAGGTTCTCAATAGCAATACCGAACGAGAAAAGGTACACAATGCCCGTCGTTTTACCAAAGTGGTACACAATACCCCCATCGGTACAGGGTGCCCGCACCACGCTAAAAGAAAATATTCTTCGGTTGCCAAGCAGTAATTAAGCGGTGGGTGAGGCTGGAGCTGAGACTCCGAAAAAGAAAAATCTTCATCGACTTCAACTTCATCCGCCCACATCCAGCCAGGCGCCGACCGTCTGCCTCTCACCCACCGCCCGCCGACCGACTGCCCACCAATCCTCCTCCACTATTATGTCTCGTTCTCCATCCCCACCATTACCAGAGATCAAATCTCTGTATATTGGTCAACAATTTGAGGACTTCCCCGCCTTCAAGACGGCGATGCGAATGTGGGCTGTCTCCGACCCTCGGAAATTCACTTATCGCTTCAAAAAATCCGACAAAACACGCAATAACGTTGTTTGTGTCCACGCCGAGAAGGGGGTGTCCCTTCAAGGTGAATGCGACGTTTTCCACATTGAAGGAATGTGTGACTGTGATCGTCGTCGAAGTCGATCATACTTGCGTAGGCACAGCACCGGTTTAACGGAGCATTGCTTCTACTCAAGCATGGCTGCAGGAAATTCTACCAAGTACCATCACGATTACCAAAGCGACAAAACCGAACAACATAAGCGACGCTGTTGCGCATAAGCACGGGGTCGTAATCGGTTATGAAGCGGCGAAAAGGGAGAGAAAAGTTTGCGAAACTGGCTGCGTACCATCCGAGCGGTTCGTGCTGCAGACGCCAACGCCACGGCGGTCTTGACTACGCAAGACGTGGGAGGTGTGCAGCGATTCCATCGGCTTTTTGTCTGCTCCAGCACAAGCACCGAGGCTTTCAATCATTGCCGTCCCCTCCTTTGTGTTGATGGCACCTTTACGAAGGAGATTTTCAGTTTGACGGTCCTCCTTGCGGAGTCAGTTGACGCTGACAATCATGCAGTGATGATCGCGTGGGCTATTGTGGAAGGAGAATCGGAATCATCCTGGCGGCGCTACGCCGACGCCGACAACGCCTCGGTGCACACATGCTCTGGTAAATGGTACCAGGTTGATTTGCTACGACGCACCTGCAGCTGCGGGCGCTTTCAGTATCACGATATTCTATGTGGCCACGCAGCCGCCGTGATCCAACGGTTCCGGCCCCTCGCCCCTTCACCGCAACGAAACCCTCGAGACTATATACCTTACAACCCCACCGTTGCTGCAATGGTTGCGACTTACTCCCAATCTCTACCGCCTATCGATGTGGGCGCCTTGCAGGCACCTACTGGGGATCCTGCTCTGTGGGAGTGTCGGCCACCGCTGTTCAAGAAAGCGAAGGGGCGGCCTCAGACCGCACGCCTTACGGCTGGAGAGCAGCGAGGCCGACGTGCTGCTTGGAGAGGGCGAGGGCAAGGGTGAGCAACGGGCCTGTATTCATGTATAGATATATATTCAGTCTATCTATAGCAATTCATCTCTACTCTACATACTCTCTGCGACGCTGAACTCGGTGCTGAACTCTGTGCCGCTGGATTCCTCAGCCGATCTGCCAGACTGAGTTCGCCACCAGCCACATCTCGTTTTCTATTTCTTGCTGGGCAACCGAAGAATTATTTTCTTTTAGCGTGGTGCGGGCACCCTGTACCGATGGGGGTATTGTGTACCACTTTAGTAAAACGACGGGCATTGTGTACCTTTTCTCATGATTTAATTCATTGTGCTTTGAACCGCTGTAGGTGTGAGAGTTGCCAGCGGTGTTGTCAATTTCCGTTGTCGTGTGTTTGCTGTTGTAGATGGTGGTGTAACTGCTGGCTACTCGACCGATGCTGTGGCGACCGCAGGGGCTTTGCGTGGCGTCTGACTCGATGCCGAACCTGTTATCATGAGGAAGACATGCAATTCTGACCGCCACTCTTGATCTACTGCCGCCTCCACGGCTTTTCTTCTCATTCCCGGACAACTTCTGCTGCTTACCCATTCGCCAGCTTGACCACCCCCGGCGCGCCCACGCCCGCACTCGACGTCCCGGCGCGCCTGCTTGAGCTTTTCTTGTCGGGTCCAAGGAGTGATCATGAGAAATGTTGAAGGCCAACAGATCAAGTCGATTATGCCCAGGCTGTAGTTTGTGGTTGGGGTGGCGAACTACAATGGCAGAGGTGCGTGCTTTGGTCCCGTGCGGGGCGAACACTCGGCTGTGCATTGTGCGTGGTCGGCTTGGTAAGCATGTGTAGAGCCGAGGCTAACGAATGTTTCGGCACGTGCATGCTGAGTGCTCGCGGTCGTACAGGGAAAGTTCGGCATATCCCGCTGTTCGCCGATGAGCGGGGCAGCGGCCAAGTGCGGGGCAACGCTAGCGGGGCTTGATTAGGCTAGGCTCAGGAAGGCTGAGTAAGAAGGCTTTTGTCCTTCTTTTGTGGTTTCCTTGGCATCCCAACATTCTCGGGACGGGCAGTGCAGGGGGAGCCACAACGAGCTTCCTGCTGGCTGATCGCGGTCGTGGTTGGACCGGGGACGAGCACCGGTGCGTGTGCATCGCCATGGCTAGACCGGTCGCACGCGAAAAATGATTAAATAAACAAAAAAGAAATATGCTCGACTGATGCACTGTCTAATCGGACGATCGGATGCATTCTCAGCGGCCGTGATTCCCACCCCCAACTAGTGGACAACCGCTGATTTGTTCGACTGCGAGGAAACCAAATGCTACGATCAGTCGGAACGTGCCGCTTGAGACGATGGGCGGCTTTCTCTTTTCTCTCCCCTGTTGTTTCCTCTGTCATTTGCAGTGCGCTCTACACCTTGTCTAGACACGTCTAAGCGGAGGACAAAGGAGAGCTACAACGGGCCGTCTGCAGCCTGTTCGAGGGACGGTGGCCACGAACAGATAGTTCTTTTTCATCGCCGCACGATTAATGAATTAACCAAAAAAATTGACGGCTGGGGGAGGGGTACTCTAGGGCGTGGTGCTAGCGCCCTAGAGTCCTAGAGAGTTTGCATCCCGAGCATCAGGAGAGGGGGGGGGAGGGGACATCAAGTTTATTTCGCATCTATGAGCCTTTCCAGACTACGGCGAACGCCAACAACGACACCAACCCACATCCGTCCGCGAGACTAGCTATGCGGCTCTCCCTTTGGCCCTCTTCGCCTGCTCAATAGCTATCTTACACCCCGCCAACACACCATCACCCTCCATCTCCACCAACTCCTCCTCTGCTTCCACTAACTTCTCCTGCGCTTCCGCACTGCCAATGCTTGCTCGCTCCCACTCGTCTTCTCTCGCCTTCCTGCCGACATCGGTTGTCTCCAGAAACTCGAGTATTGCCTCGGTACCCCGGGCATCAGGTTCCTGCCATACTAGTATGCATCGCTTAAGGCGGCCACTTCGAGTCGAAAATACGCGACAGGTGGCGCTTAGTTACCGAATTGGAGCCGACCACAAAATACGCGGATACCTTAGTTCATCACTCACCTATGCCAACAACAAGCGGCACTCTCTCCTTGCAGCTCAAATCGAAAGAGCCGGTTTAGATGATAACGATCACCCCATTTTGAAACGTACATCCCCTCCTATCCCGGGCAGCGTGTATGTATGATGCCATACAGACAATATCCAAGAAAAATATTCATCGGTGGATGGCTCCCACCACTCCGCACGGAGCGGCATACCTATGAACTAAGTTCGCCTGTATATTAGAAGGCAGCCGGCGTGGCATGTGGGCAAAGCCGCCGGACTGGTGAGTGATCATCCATGTCAAATGCGCCGCCGGTCCCACGTGCGGTGTTCACTGGTATACGAGGGGGATGTGGCCGCGCGGCGTCTAGCCAAAGCCGACGGACCGGCGAGTGAGCTTCCATGTCAAATCGTTCACCGGTCACACTGAGCGGCGGTGGGGATGCGGGGTGATGTAAAAAATTTACGTTGCGCCTCGACGCCGCAAGAAAAATCGATCATACTGTGTTACCTCCACGAGGCCGGAACGGGCAATGGCTGCAGACTAGGTGCGCGATTTATCGTGCGCTCGGAATGGAGCTCAAGTCGTGGTGGGCAGTTATAAAGCTGGACCGTTTCAACGCAACCTGCACCAGTAACGACGACAATACGGTCAACACTCGCACAGCTATTCAAATCTCCCGAGAGATAACAGAACAAAAAGTACCATCCTACCTTTACTTCCCCAATGGCGCAGTTCGTAAAAGGTCAAAGTGTCAGCTACACGGATAGTGAGTTCCCTACCCCGGCACCATGGCAGCGATGGTACTGATTGTGACAGGGCAAGGCAGAACCTTCCATGGAGTGATCACTGCAGTCTTGGCCGATGGCCAGTATTCTGTAGGTTCTCCGACAAGCGGAATTCATCTCATGGTATGTTAGGTACATACTTACAGTGATTGGAAAACAGGTTCAGCCAACTACTCAGGGTCAGACGATTATTCTTCCGGCGGATCGTTTGGCACTGAATCCGTATCCGGGTTCGAACTAGTTGAGGCATCGCGGTGTCGGCTGCCTCCAGTGCCGGCCAGGTTCAGCGGTTTGTGGATGGCGGAATTCTCTTTCGTGCTTCATTTCATTACCTTACTCACCCTGTCGTTACTTGGTTGTTGAATGGAATATTGGTGCCCTGACCATGGGGGCTTACCACTACCAACACAACATCGTATTGAAAGTGAATCCTCGAATATTTTGAATTTGAAAGCCTAAAACAAAAATCCAAAACCATGCGGCGCGATTGAGGGCATGGGATTACCAGCGATGCAAAACCAATTATATTTTTTTCCATGCCGTGCGTAAATGATAGATTACACCGCAATGGATGTCCCAATTTTCCAAATTCCCGGTTCGAGCACTACTCTGCATTGGCTGTCGTTAAGCGAGTCCAATCGCAGCGCGCTTCGCCCCAAACTAAGTAGTTCGGAGGCGGATTAGATATGACGACATCCCTTCTTAACCTGGGTACGTCTACTTATGTATCATTGTGCAATCTGTTATATGTAACGGAGAAGGCGGTGTAGAACACGAAGAGAGACGGGCACACCAAAGAAGGCAGATGGCAGTGTATTCGGTGAGGTCGAGGATGTCTAAGAGCTGGTCTAACTAAGCTACAGACAACAAGAAAATATTGGGTGCCGCCAACACTAGTGTGTGGGCAAAACACGCCCGAACCCTAAGTTCTCCAACCCTATCTCCAACACAAACTTCTGTAGTCTATGGGAGTGGTATTCAGTACTATTAATAGCCCGGAAGACATCTAAATTTGGTGTCAGAATGATGGGCATCCGGAGGGGAGACGACACACCCGGAGATGACGGCTGCCCGAGGCTCCGAGCACCCGCTCGAGGGGCGGTATTCCGTCCTTTCCCGTGACGAGCCCCTGAGGCCCATTGTATATATCTAGAGAGAATGTTCTTCCTTTGACTATGTATCTTCAGTCCAGCTCGATGTCTTCATCTCTATCGATTCATATCATATTCCAATATTTGGCTGTTTTGATGGTATTGGCGCTCCGCGAGTTCCAGCGGATCGCTACAGTTCCCGCAACCACGCACCTTTTTCCGTGATTCCACCTCCACTGTGGGAGCTAAATTTGGGTATGTTGATCGGCTGGAGTGGTTGGGTGTTTTGGTGAGGTGCTGCCGCGGCGTAGTGACCCTTCACCTCCAGAACCAACACTAACGATCTCCGAATACCCCATCAACCGATGTTCCAATCAATAATCTGAGGAACCGGGGTGATTTTCTGAGTGCGAGCGCCATAAAAATACTTAATTGGGTTTGTGTCCCTGACGAATCAAGATTGGAATCACTGGCCATCAATCGTGTCGGTGGTTTTGTTTTTCGGATTTTTGCCCCCACGGCTCCACGCTCGATCCAGAAGGATGTCTGTCGCCGTCCCAAGGCGCACAGATGTCGAAAACACATCGTTGAAAAAACGCTAAGCCTTTCTCTCGAAACACCGAAATCCTGACCGGTTTCAGCTTCACGGACTTCACGATATCCGGCGAAGGGGCCGGATCGACCGTGGCAGCCCCGGGGTGGCTGCCAGCATCGACCAAAACGAGAGCTCCCTCCTCAAGAAGCTCGTAGGTGACCAACAGGCGCCTATCGGGGAGGCGGCCACGCAGGAGGAAGAAATGGAGGAGGGAAGGATGGAGGTGGAGGAGAAAAAGACAAGACCAGAGGCAGGCCCTTATTCACCAGGGCTGTGCCTGGAACCAAGCACTCAGGAATTCTTCCGGTGCAGCAACAGGAACCGCAGCATGCGTAGCACTGAGGGCAGCGACGGTGACTTCTTCGCCACTCCCAGAAAGCCGCTCTTTTTTTTCCTTTTTTTTTTAATCATACTCGCATTTAGCCTAGGTATCTAAACGATGGCGGCGTACATTTTGTCCGGTTCCTGTCCGCTCCCTGCGCGATGGCGGCACGTTGCAAGCTCCCATTTGCCCTCCGGCCAGGCCTAGTTTTCCCGAGATGCGCACCAAAGAGAAGTATAGAGGAAAGAACAAAGGAAACCATGACCATCCTCTACAGGCTACCCATCTTCCGCGGACGCCATGAAGGAGGGCGTGGGCAGAAGCAATGGTAATCCCTCCCTGGCACCCAGCTCCTCGACCTCCACCCTATGCTGCGTTTCCCACTCCCGGAGTTCCTATTCTGACACCTCTCTTCTAGCTTCTCCCTTAGCCGGGCTAGCCTTCCCACATCCGTAGCGGTGATGAAGTCTATGTAGTACCGCCTGGCTGCACCTCCCGTCGGCAGGGAGGTCCGGCCTCCCGCCCGCTGCCTCGCCTCAGCTCACTTCTTCTGCGAAATCTCCTTCCTGAGGTGTGCGGGAGACTAGGGAAGCGGTGTCGTGCGCGCCTCCGCCTGGTCCAAATACCCTCGCCGTTCCACCCCTTGGGCGTCGGGCTCTTCTGCAGCGAGTTTGGCCCACTCATCGGCCTTCTCATTCCCTGTAACCCCCTTGTGTGGCGGGCACCGCCTGATCTCGTTGGTGATATCCGGCCGGGCCCTCCGCATCACTGCAATATACTAATTTGCCTGGAGGGCGTACACCTGGTTGGGGCCAGGCTCCTCCGAGGCCATCCGTCTGATGGCAGCCTGAGCGTCCGTGGAGATCGTGACCCTTTCGGGGGCGCTTGTCTTCTCGAAGCGGATTCTTTGGAGGCCTTCTGATCGTAGCCCATGTGGGTCTTGATGCCCACTCAAGATTGCCCCTTCTTCCAAACCACCGAATACCCGCCGGTTCTATCCTCTAGTCGTGACCTGTCGGTGAAACATTGTTAGTCCCCCCGGAAAGCTGGTCTTGACAGGGCACTCGCCCGCTTCTCTCCGCGGCGGCGAGCAGCCCACAGCAGGTGAAAACGGCGCCCTGAGCGGGGCCAAGCCAGTGAAGGAGGGGGCCGGAGTGGAGATGGTGGAAGATGACTGGTTGCTGACGGGAGGCGGTCAGAGCGGGAAGGATGGACGAGTGCGGCAGCAACCGAAATGCCGGTTACCCCCACCCCCGCGAGGTGGGGGACCCACTCCCTATACCACGTACCAGACATGCTGGCGAGCGACCGCCGTACCACCGCAGATCGCGCCACGCTGGGCTAGGAGTTGAGCACTGCTGAAGCCACGGAGAATAATGCTGGTCGGTAGCCAACTGGACGACGTCACGGCGGGGGTGGCGACGGTGAGTGGGGCAGCAGCAAACGATCACGATTCGCGAGACCGTAATTTCACAGCAACGTGTAGGTTGTCAGCGCTGATGATGGCGGGGTTTGACAGCGTGTGCTGGACCTACGCAGGTGGCTGCGCCAGGTACATTGCCTAAAGAAATATTCAATAGTCATATACAGTAACAATTCGGTTTTCCGTTCTTCTGCCACCCCAAAATCTCCTTCACCAATCACCAACATGACCTGCTTCCGGCATCCCACATCTCGAATCATTTGCTTTGGGTGGCCTGGCATCTGTAGAAACCGTCTGTTACGCCATCTCTAAAAAGGAATCTCGCTTGGCTAACCTAGATCTGCTAATTCCCCGTCGATACTCATGTCGGTTGGCTAACTGTCTGAGTTTGCAGCACATCAGCAGCAGTGCAATAAGGGGGGGGGGGGGGGGGGGGTTTTGGGATAACGTTT
>Ga0307516_10002275_pt1 | contig 25894 bp, 36 predicted proteins | sample 19_EM_MG_FD_203310 | JGI IMG/M metagenome (GOLD analysis project Ga0307516, IMG submission 203310) | Populus trichocarpa ectomycorrhiza microbial communities from riparian zone in the Pacific Northwest, United States - 19_EM | ecosystem: Host-associated > Plants > Roots > Unclassified | place...
AGCGGGATCGCCCCGCCACTGGCAAGCGTTAGCCGCGCCCGTGTGCTAAGCCTGAGAATGTGCCTTCTGAAGATCTTCCGGGCCCATCTCTGCCTTTGTGGTGGCGCTGGCCTGGCACCAGCTCACCGGAGTCCTCGCCGCCGCGCATTCGATCCTTGATCCGGTGGCGGGTCCACTCGACTTCTTTGGTGCCGCCCGGCCGAGCCTCACAGGGAACGTCGGCCCGCACCATTCGTCCGGGCCGGTCGCAGATAGACTGTTGCCGTAGGCAGATGCCCCTCTCTGTCGCCGGCGCGACACACTGGCCAAAGGCCCGAGGGGCCGTAAACGATTTACGCGCGTCGCGGGCTCACCGGCAACCAGACGCCGCCCGATCCCCGGGCCGAAATCTGGCCGTAGCTGGTCAAGCTATCTGCAGGTTGTGGCCCGAGCCTATGCGTTCATTGCAGCGAGTGCCTCTCGCCTTCTTAGCCGATTTCGACAACAGGCGCGACGGCACCGGAGGCCGTCAGAACTCGATTTCCGCGATCATCGGGCAATGGTCAGACACGGCAAGAAGAGGATCAGGATATGTCGGCGGCTTGGGCGCCAGCGAACGTCCGTACTGCTCGATCGAGACCTTGAACGTTTCTCGGACTGAGGATGCCAGGGTCTCTGAAACCAGGATGTGGTCTAGGCCCACGGGTTGCGGCAACCAAGGCCTTCGCGAGCCGTCAGCGCCGCCATCTGCTCCTTGGTGAGCTTGGTGGTCTTCGAAGCCTCGCAAGCGGTCATAACCGCAGCACTGCCTCGACAGGTAGGCGCGAGGAGCACAGCCCTTGATGCCGCCGGTGTGCCGTCGTTCACCTCCAGCAAAAGGTTGCGCGTGGCAACGCCGGGCCAACGAGGCGCCGCGAGGTCGGTTTGCCCATCGGCACGCGTCTTCTCAGCGCCGGCAACCTGGTGCTGCTCATGCCAAAGGTTCCGGTTGAAGTCCCCAAGAACAACGAAGTGGTCGACGCCAACGGCCAGTTGCTCGAAAACCTGCTCAAGAGGCTCGGTCTGCTGCTGAAGAAGCTGACAAGCCTGGTCCGCGTTTGGCGCATCCAAGCGATCGCCTTCGAGCGGCGTGACGCAGCTGGATTTCAAGTGCACCGTCAGGAACTTGACCTTCTTGCCGGCCAGATTCAGCGTGACCATGTAGCCGGGCCGGACCTGGTGCTCTGGTGGCGCCGCCGGTAGGGAGATGCTCCGCACGTCGCTGCAGGCCTCAGCGGCGTGGCCAAAGCTCTTGCGCCAGGCGAAGGCTAGGCGCTGGACCTTGTACGCACCATCGAAGGAGCAGACGTGATAGTCAGGGGCCGCAGCACCGAGTGCCTCACGTACAGCAGAGACCCCAGACACCTCCTGGAACGCGATCACATCCGGTCTCACGTCTGACGACAGGATCCGGCTAAGCTGCGCATCACGCTTGGCATAGGCGGACTGGGTGACCTCGATGCCGTCAAACCCGGGTGTAAGGTACACCGCGCAGGGTGGCATGACGCTCAGGTCGACGCCTTCGAGGCTGGCGCGCGACTCGGTGACATCCCAGCCGCGCTTGGCCTGCGGAGTTCCGGCGGGAACCAGCTTCCACTTCTTGGTTTGTGGGTCCCTGGCGTAGGTCTTGGAGCATTGGGACGACCGTGGCGACAGCTCCGCTTGGGACACATGCCAGCCGAGGTTCCACGTCGCGATTCGAAACGTGTCAGCGCTGGCATGCATTGCGACCAGCGTGCTCGCGGCACCCACCAATGTCGATCGAAGAATGTTTCGCACGCTGCTCTCCGTTCCGTGGCCCAACCGGCAAGTGTGCCTGTGGTACGTGACAGTCGATGCAGCGTCCGTCATACAAGATGAGGACGCGAAGCGCGTCTTGAAATGGTCGGTCATTGAAGAGTACAAGATCCGCAGCGCAAAGCCGACAGAAGCTGTGGCGTTGGCTGCCTGCTTGCGCTATCGCCATGCGGACCACCGACCGCAATGCACCCCGTTGGCACCGAAGACATGTCCGACACTCCTGACGTTGGGCCCCGGAGTTCATCCCGGGCCGCCTTTTCGAAGGACGCCCGCTGACTCAGTAGTAGTGTGGCCGTCAAACGAACGAGGCCCTGTGCCTGAACGGCGGTTCAGCTCGGCAGTAATGTTTGCAAAGTGACGCGCTCGATCGGCAAGCGTCCTCCCGAACAAGGTGCAACGCTTGTCTGTTCCCGGCAAGGCGACTCATGCATTCTTGTGTCACATGAGGAGGGGTACCATGCCCCGCCGCGGGGTTCGAATGAACGGCACCGTCGGCCGCGCGCCCAAGAAGCAACCCTCGCGAAGGGAATGGAGCGCTAGCACCAGCGGCGAGCGCGGCAGCCGCCACAGGCTGCTGACACGATTGGTCCAGAGGAGGATTCCCTATGCAGGATGTTGAATCGCCGGAGAGTTCACCGGATCACGAGCGGCACGCTGAGCTTCAGCAAACTGTGAAGCAAGCCGTTCTGGCTCTCATAGCCCATACAAGAAGCTGCGCCTTCCTCGTCGACATCGCGACGGACGGCGAGGGGAAAGCACTATTCCTGGCCTTTGGCGAACGGTCTGTAATCGAGGCCTTGCTGAGAGACGCAACCCCGCAAGAAGCACCTGTTGGCGCCACTAGCGTGGCCCAGCACGGCAGTCTTCACTAGGTCACGGGGGAAGGCGACGCTTCAGTCCAGTTCGCCCTAGCGACTAACCGTTCCGGGGTCGCCTTGCACCGCGGCGTGCGTGCGCCACGTAGCAGCCCGGGTAAGAGCACGTCCACCAATGGTTCGGCACGGCGGAAGGGGAACGGCATCAAATCGGGCGACCATTCAATGGCCCACCTTGTTTGCAGCCTAGGTTCGAAGTGGGCTGTTCGCCGAATGAGTTTCGCGAAGCGTAAACACGGCGTCCTGCAAACTTGGCCTTGCCGATGGCCTACCGATCACCATACCCTGTCGTACTTGTATCGACGCCTCGGCCAGCATGCTCTGATTCCTGAGGACAGTGATACCAGGCTTCGTGCGGAGAAAACTGCAAGCAGTCCAGGCACTGCGTCTTCGGCCACTTGACGGCACAAGACGGGCACACACCTCGCGTCCAGAAGGTGTTCCACACCGCCCCGCACGACGGCATACATTCCCACCGATCGAACGGACCGGGCTTCCATTGGCATGCGGGACAAAAGATCTCGGCTTTTTCTTGCATAACCTGTTGTAGTTTTCTTGATCAGATGGCGACTACGCGGGACGCGTCGCTCGTGCGACATGGACATCATTTTCACTTGCGGCCGCACGTCAACGATCCCCAATCCGTTGAGGTCAAGAGCCACCTCACGTGCCCCCCGAGGGGACAGCAATTCTTCGGCATGCCAGTTGCCTTGCAACGCCCCGCGGGGTTCGACCGGTAAGCGCCAGGGCTGACCGGCCGTTGTGCCCACATCGTTTGGGGTTGATTCTGGCTGCTTGGCACCATTCGCGGCATCAGTCTGATCCGCTACGCCAGGCCGGATTGGCGAGAACCCGGCGGCAGGTGCCGCGTCAGAGGAATCGTGGGCTGCGACAGCAGCCAACTGCATTGACCCTCAACCCTAAGGCAACTCTCAGGAAGTCACCGGGGCAGCCTCTAGTGCGGGCGCAGGCGGTGGCGGAGCAGCCTTGCGGCCCTTGGCCAGCTTTGCGCCAGCCGACTTCTTCGGCGCAGGTGCGCTAGGAATCGCCTTGGCCGCCTTCGCAGACTTTGCGGGCGCCTTCATGGTTGCCCCGCGGGCGGACTTTGGGGCCGACTTCGGCTTCTTCCTCGCGGCCTTCTTTGCAACAGTTTTCGAGGACGATGCCTTCCTCACTGCGCCAGCAGCTTTGGACTTCCTGGACTTGCCTTCGCTTGGCGCGTTAGCCGCCAAGTGAATGCCAGGGGCAACGCCTGCTGCCTCGATCAGGAATTTGCTACGGTCCTTCGCACCCGCGATCCAGTTCGGCGGCTTGCCACGACCGGTCCAGGTCTTGCCGGATTTCGCGTCGCGGTACATCGGCACGCCAACTGTTTTGGCAGAGGCGCCCTTGCGTCCCTTTGCGGCACGCTTAGTGGTTTTTGAAGTCTTGGTTGCCTTACCACCTGCCTTGGCGGCACTTTTCTCGCCGAAGCCGAGGTCCTCGGCCGTCAGGCCATGCCGTTCAATCAGTGCTTTCACTTTGGCGATGGTTTTGGCCGATTCAGCCTTCAATAGCGCAGTGGCCTTCCTTTCGAGATCAGCGATCTGTTTCTTGATTGAGGCGATAGTAGCCATCGAGTACACCCAAGCAGTTGCGGTGGGCTCAGTCTAGCTATTCAAATGAATGGATGTCGATTTATCGCCATGTAAATGCCATTACCGATTCAACTAAGCATTCAAAAGCAACATCGAGATCCAAATGAGCGGCTGGACCGGGATCCAACGACGCAGCTGACCTTTCGTCCGCAAGCGGCCGAGATCGTCGCATTTGACCCTCGTCCGCTCGATCAAGGCTTGTTGGATGAGCAGCTGGCCTCTCACAGTAGCCATTCGACGGCTCTTGCGGGCTATGGTCACCGGCGCTGTCAGGACCGAAGCCCACGCGACCCTTGGTTTGACGCCGTGGACCTAAGATTGCGGTGTTGCAATGCACCTTCGCTAGGGCTTCTTGATGTGCTATTCGGCATTGATCTGGCAGGACTATCGCCAGTACGTCAGACACTTTGGGGCCGTCATCGGCATCAAGGAGTACGTTGCATTGTTCTGGGCGCGCAAGGACAACCCAAAGTTGTTGATCCCCAAAGCGATGGAAGCGTCCTTCGCACATCCCCAGACTGAAGACGAGGCACGCATCAAGGCGCTTTGCGATCAGTTTGCTGCCGAACAGGCCTTCCAGTTCGAGCAAGAAATATTTGCGCAAAAGACGCGCCTCGCGGAAGCCGAGCGCAAGCTACTGGTCAAGGAAACCAAGGGCGCTCTTGAGAGCAAGCGCATCGCAGGCAACAAAATTGCGCAGCGCATGCGTTGGCTTGAGGATTTGAAGCGCACGGAGCCACGCGAGGCCGACTCGCGGATCTATCCGCAGTTCTATGCACCGGTGATGGTGATGGAGAACGGACAGCGGGTGGTCAAGCCCATGCGGTACCTGCTGCGTCGCGCCGGCAAACCTGCATCGGAGGATGTCACTTACAGCGGCGGATTTAACGCGCGCCGAGACAATCTTCAGAAGTTCTGGAAAGGCCAGTTTGGCTACACACATGGCGTTACCGTAGCGCAGGCGTTCTACGAGAATGTCAACTTGCATCGCGTTGAAGGCCGCGAGTTGCGCGAGAAGGAAGAAGTCGAAAGCGTTACGCTCGAATTCAAGCCTCAGCCCACACAGAACATGCTGGTGGCGTGCCTCTGGTCGCGCTGGACCAGTCCGGAAGGAAAGGAGCTGCTGTCGTTTGCCGCCATCACTGACGAACCTCCGGCTGAAGTGTCGGCCGCCGGGCATGACCGCTGCATCATTCCGATCAAGCCGAAAAACATCGACACCTGGCTCAATCCAAATCCAAAAGACTTGAAGGCGCTCTACGCCATCCTCGATGACCGCGAGCGGCCCTACTACGAGCACCGCATGGCGGCTTGAGGACTCCTGATGCGTCTGCAAAGCCGTGTGGTTGAGTGGAACGACGTGGAGCTGCCATTTGCCGAATTGGAACGGCACCCAGGAGGGAGTGTTGACTTCTTTAACGCCAGCTCAGTGGTCTTGAAATCGAACTGAGCGCCCCAAGCCAGAGACACAACTGCACTACCAATCAAACGATGAACGACGTCCAAACCGGCCTCACCGACTCGCTACGGTCACTTTCTACCCAGCAGCTCGAAGCGCTCATCGTGACAAGGCGCGAAGAGTTGCGACTACTCGAAGACGAGGCCGCTTCCAGGCGGCTTCAAGCGAAGCTAGAAGCAATTGCGATGGCGCGAAATCTCATTCGTGCCTATAGCATCGACCTTCGCGAAGTGCTCGGTGGAGCCCCCACATCTTCGCCGATAGATGGGATGAGTCAGCGGGTCAGGCGTGTGCAAGGGGGTCGACCACCTGCGCCCGTTCCAAACGAATCGCTTGCGCTGACAGGCGGCCCACTGAGCCGGCTGCCCAGCACGATCCGCACCGTACTTGCGAACCAGGGGCTGAGGACGTTCCGCGACATAGCCCAAGCAGTCGACTCAGGGGCGGTGACCCGTCTTGCCCGCATGGGTCCCACGCGGCAACGGGAGCTGCAGACATGGCTGAGCACAGAGCGCGCAAGGCTGACGAACGAACCTGAGGTGCAGTCAAGAGTCGACGAGTTGTCCACCGCGGCGGTGCACAACCCTGTGTAGAAGCTCTCGCCAGGCTGCCAAACGTGGCGCCCGACCATCACTTGGGTGCAGTGCCGCATTTGGCGGCAAGCGAGGGCGCGGTCTGGTTGCCTGCGTGGGTGCCGGTGGCCAGCACCCCACACTTACCACGGATAGTCACAACCTTCGCCATGAGTCCCACGGACTCAGCGAAGCAAGAGGCCGCTGTGGGTGAGCGAAATGCGATCAACGTCGGTCTTCAGGAATTGCTCAAGGTTTGCCTTGGCTGCTGAGCGAAAGTTGGCGGCCACGCGGCCTTCTGAAGGCTGCTTCTTCAGAGCCATGCGTGTGATGGCCATGAAGGACCCGATCGTCGCGAGCTGTTCATACATGTCCCGCTTTTCTGCGCTCGAAGAACGCATGAAGGCCGGGTTGAGTGCCAGCACCTCGCGCATCTGCGCAACCAAAGGCGGGAAGTCAGCGTCGGGGAAGTCAACGTCACGCCATGCCATGTAGTTGCCAGCAATGAAGGCTGCAACTGCGCCGGCGACGTCGTTGGGTGGGATGCCGAACTTCTTCTCCAGCTCGCCGTAGGTGCGCAAGGCCTCGAAGTAGGCGTGCTCAACCTTCGCACGTTGCGCTTGCGGGTAGCGCTCGGCCAGCAGGTGCGGCGCTCGTGGCTGGCCAGTTGGAGGAGCCAGCGTGCCAGTGATGGAGGAGCCCGCACCTGCACCAGCTGGTGCAACGCTTCCCTTCTTGCTGCTATTGCGCTCGTTCAGCACGCGCAAGTTCTCGCTCGCCATATTGCCCATGATCATGGGCGCAAGGGTTTGCGGCATCTCCACGTAACCCTGAAACGGCGCGTACTCTGCACCGGCTGCAACGGCTGTCAATAGGCCGACGCTGAGGAGCAAAGCGGACCGGCGATGCTTCAACTGATGAATCATCCTGCTTTCGGTTGAAGTACGTGACGTTGCGATTTTGTCCAAGCCAAAACCATCTTCCCAGCCTTGCGCCAATTCCCTGAAGGCGTCTCCCGAGATCGCAGGGGTTTTCAACCGCGCAGTGGATCTTCCGGCTGACGTGTCGCCAACGCTCTCGCGCCAATCTCTCGCCCGTGGATCTGGGGCTTGCTGCAGGATGGACTGTTTCCCGAGCGGAGGACGCCGTGTTTGTCCGCACTGGCTTTTTCAACGGATTTGGGAAAAAATTCCCACGCCACCTGCTTTGCAGATCCACTCAGGTAAGCGCAGAGGGCCATCTTCCTGCTGCGGTCCAACCCGCTGACTGCACAGGCGTCCTTCGTTGCTGGTGTGCATTGCCTGTGGGATTTGCTGGTGGGCAGCAATGAAGGACTTCTTAACCATTTCTGAATATGACATTTGCCCTGCAGGGCTCCGACAGGACGGTTGATCGAAAACTTGCGGCGGATTCATCCGCCCAGACGTGCCCTTGTTGAACAAGATTTGCAGCGTGCCGACGTAGGAGGGATCCATGTCAGAAGCACCGCTCCGGGCGCACAAGCGCGTCATGGTCGTGGATGACGACCGCGCCAACTTGCTGTTGGCCAGTGAGGTTCTTCGCCTTTACGGCGTGGAGCCAGTAGGCTGGACCAACGGCGAGGAGGCCCTTCTTGATTTCAAGCGTCGGGCTTTCGGCCTTGTCTTCATGGACGTTCACATGCCAGGCTTGAGCGGCTTAGAGGCTACCGACTGCATGCGCGCTTTCGAGAAGGTCAGCGGCCGCGACCGAACGCCGATCGTTGCCCTGACTGCCAGCGCTATGCCGAGGGAGCTTAGCGAGTGCATGAGACATGACATGACCCTCAGGCTGGATTTCAGCTTGGCCAAGACAGCCGGGCGCGCGCCGAACGAGCCCAGCGGCGTGCCTGCGGACAGCGTGCGCACCGACGGTGCGAAGCTCACACTGCGTGGCACGCTGCACCTGCTTTGGGACCGAGCAAAACTGAACCGATGGCACCCAGGGATGAGTGGCAAGCGCAGCTGGTATGTCGTGCGCGATCGCCTGCTGGCGGCCTCGCGCGACATGGAAGCCAAGGGCGAGGAGTTTGACAACGTCCTGTTCATTCCGGAGCAGTTCTCGCTCGACCGAAAGGACGAGATCTACAAGCGCCGCATGCAACGGCTGTCGCCCCTGCTGGCTGCGGCGCGAGGTGCTCGACCTCTGCGCATCCTCATCGCAGAAGTCAAAGGCGCTGAGCCGGCTCGGTACGGCTTTCGCTATGTCATCAAGCACTTGCCCGACATGCCCATGCTGGCGGACAAGACGCTTCACCAGCGGCTCCAGAAGCGCTTTGCCACCGAGCTGGCGCTCTGGGAGGCCGACGAGTCCTCTCACATGGTCATCGTGGCCACCTTCGGGATGGATGCGGCAGGAAATGCCTGCCTGGAGGAAGCGTCGCTCACCCTGATGACCGACAACTGGATCCCGGTCGAACACCAGTGGGATCTGCAGCTCGTTCACACACTGACCCATGGCCAGCGTGAGTTCACGAAGTGCCTGCGCTACAACCTGGCGCACGACAGCCCTCTGGCATGTGCCGTTCTGACCGACACCCCGGCGCCGGTCGCTCTGTACGCGGTGCCGGTCGACGCGGCCACTGCCTACACGCAGTCATTGGAGGAGTTGTGCGAGAGCAGTGAGCTTCCGTCGTGGCAGTGGCGAAGCGGCGAAACGACAATGCCGACTCTTCCCGCCCGCGCCAAAGACGCCCGCCCGAAGGATCATGCTCCAACACCAGCTTCGGCTGCTTCGAGGGAGCACGCATAAGACGCGCTCGCCGTTCAGACCCTGATGAGATTTCCAGTCGCACCTCTGACCTAAGAGATGAGTTGACAATTAGTGCACTTGTACACCATACTAACATCGCGCATCACCTCCCGAACTCATTCCCAACTACGCATTGAAAATAGGAGCTATGCATGCTGGAATTCAAAAGCGATGCCCCGCCTCGATCGCAATTTCGTCGCATCTTTGAAGCGTTCACATCGACCTTGCAGTCCTTTGACCCTCACGAACGACTGATCATGCTCTTTGTCCTTCTCATGGCACTGTTTCTGCCAGGTCAGGCTATCTATCAAGTCTTCAAGGAGCGCACCTCGAAGGCTCAATGGGAGGCGTTCAAGAGTGACCACATGTGCAAGGTTACTGCGCGCCAAATTGGATCCGGCACTGTTGATGAACCAGAATCAACCGACTGGATTTGTGAGGATGGCGTGACCTACAACGTCAAAAACTGAACGCGCAGGCAGCGGATCAAGCATTCAATGGGAGTAGACAACTTGAAGATCAAGTTCGATGGTGCCTCCTTCACGCAGGCTGCCTTGGATGTTAGGGGCAGACAACTCAAGGCTCGGGCGCGCTGGCTCGCATGGATTGCCATGTTCTTCGCAGCCTTTGGGTGCCTTCTGGGGCTGCGCCTGGCCTTTGCGGTCGTCGGCTCGGACATGCCTCCGGTCGATTTGTCACCGCAGGAGGAGCTGTCCAGACTCTTCTCTCAGCTTCTCTGCTTCTCCTTGTTCCTGGTTGGACCCCTCATGCTTGTGGCGGCGGCGAACGAACTAATCAGAGACTCAATCGAAGAGGAGTTGCATGACATTGAGCCGATTGGACCCGCCGACGCTGAGCGGGTGCTGAAACTGTGCAATTCGGTTCCAGATGTTGAGATGTACCGCCGAACAGTCGTGGTAAATCGCCGGCTGGTTAAAGGTGACTTGCAGGCGATGGAGGCCATCGCAACAGATATCCTTCGCAACCCGGTTCAAGCCCAGAGGCAGGCAAGCGAAGCGGCAGCACTCGAAGCCGTTCATAGAACTTAGTTGCCTCGGCGCTGCAACTTTTTTGGATAGCTATCCTGGCAGGCGTGAAGCGGTTCATCCTCCTGGCGAAAGTACGCTGATCCGAGTCCGATTGCGCCATGGCCGCCTGACGGTTCCAACGGACAGAAATCCGGCGCCCACCTTAAGATGCGTCGATGAACACCAAGTCGAACAACGACCAGCTGCGAGACCTGATCGAGGCTTCGGGACTCACGCAAGCAGTCGCATTGACAGTTTTTAACCGAGGCCTGGGCCCTGCCGCCTACTCGATGAGCGCTTGGAAGGCATTTCTGGCGAGTCCTAGCACTGACCGGTTTCGTCCGTTGAAGGATGAGTTGCTCGCGCATGCCCAAAGCGAGTTTGCAAAGATCCAACGCAACGATGGCTCAGAGGCCACTAAGAACGAATCTCGATAGAGCCAACCTGTCAAGCGAGCGGCGAAAGGGATGGCTGGAACCACTATTTCCACTGGTTGGCCTTCCACCGTTACTCAGCCCAGACAACGAGCTTCGGCGCATCTCGCCTAACCTGGGCAGCCCCCGCCGCAAGGTGCCGTGGAAGCCCGACGGTGCCCAACCAACGACAAGCTCTTAGATGAACGACATTCAAGGCGGCTGGATCAAGCCGCAGCGAAAGCAAACGCTCCCAGAAATCCGGCAGCGACTCCAGGAGCTGCGCGAGGAGTACGAGACTCTGGAAAAGGAAGCGGCAGCGCTCGAGGCTGACGCCAAGCTGGAGGCGATCGCCTTGGCTCGCAACATCATGCGAGCACATGAGTTGACGATCGCCGACGTGGTGTCCCCGGGCTCGACGTCGAACCTCGCGCTTTCAGGCAAGGGGTCAGGTCGCCGGCGATCAAGCCGTGCTTCAAGTGCAGCCACTCCCTGATCACGTGCGCTGTTGACGAGCGGCGGCCGATTGCCTTGCTCACGTGCTCGGCGACCGCACAACAGGCCGCAACAACGCCTTAGCGTTCCGCCAGGTGATTGGCTAGGACGTTGCGCAACTGGACCTCGCCATCAGGCTGAGACAAGATCTGCAAAGGCGACTGGCCTCCAAGGTCCGTTCGCGCTTGCGAGACCCACTGCGAAAGTGACCCCAATCGGCTTTCCACTTCACCTGGCGGCAGCTCGACGCCCAGATCTCTTAGCAGGCGGCGAATCGTTGCGATGGCGATCAGATCGTTCATGGCAAGGCAAATTAGGCACCGAGATGGAGGATGGTATGCGCCAGCCAAACTCTGCTTTAGGCACCTGTCGACACGGTCAGGATGGTTTCCTCCAAGCTGGACGCCGTGGTCGTGACCAAGCTCGTTCGTTTGTGCGGGGCGACGGCTGCTAGGTAGGACGACTCATGGACGAGCGCGCGCCAACTATGATTCAGCGCGTGGCTCGACTCCTGGGCACAGGAAGGAACATCGTGGACGTCCTGAAGCGAAACAACATCCGGGTCACAGGTGATGGCCCTGCAACGATGGTCTTCGCTCACGGCTTCGGCTGTGACCAGCATATGTGGCGGCTGATGGCCCCCGCCTTTGAAAGCAGGTTCCGCGTCGTCACGTTCGACTTGGTCGGCAGCGGCGCCTCGGACTTATCGGCCTACGACAAGGACAAGTACGGCAAGCTCCAGGGCTACGCAGACGACGTACTGGAAGTGCTCGATGCAACCGCGAAAGGTCCGGTCATTTTCGTTGGCCACTCCGTCAGCGCCATGATCGGCATGCTGGCCGACCTGAAGACACCTGGGCGGATCGCCGCACAGGTCATGATCGGCCCGTCCCCGTGCTACATCAACCAAGGTGACTACGTTGGCGGCTTCGAACGAGCCGACATCGAATCGCTGTTGGAAACCCTCGAAAGCAACTACTTGGGCTGGTCCAGCACCATGGCACCGGCCATCATGGGTTCTCCAGCGCAACCTGAACTCAGCGTTGAGCTCACCAACAGCTTCTGTCGGACGGACCCCGAAATCGCCAAGCAGTTTGCGCGGGTTACCTTCATGTCCGACAACCGCGCAGACTTGGCAAGGCTCATGACGCCGACGCTCATCCTTCAGTGCACCGACGACCTGATTGCGCCACAAGCAGTCGGCGAATATATGAGCCGCGCGATGCCGAACGCCACCTTGCGCATGATTGAGAACACGGGGCACTGCCCACACCTCAGCGCGCCCAGCGCAAGCCGTTCAGCAGTCGACGAGTTCTTGAACGGCTTGACCTATTGAGCATGGACCGACCCTCTGCTGCGGCGCACCCTGCAGAGGTGCTCTACGAAGACGCGCCTTGTGGCCTGTTGGTGACCGCAACGAACGGCACGATCCAGCGCGTCAATCGGACCTTCTGCAGCTGGATCGGTTGGAGTTCAGACGATCTCGTTGGCAAGCGCCGGCTGCAAGACCTGTTGACGATGGGTGGCCGCATCTTCCATCAAACCCATTGGGCGCCGCTGATGGCCATCCAGGGCTCGGTGTCAGAGGTCAAGCTGGAGCTGACTCATCGCGACGGCCGCAAGCTGCCCGCTGTGTGGAATGCGCGCCTGGTGCAGCACGAAGATCAGCAAGTTCATGAGGTCGCCGTCTTCATCGCTGAGGATCGACACCGCTACGAGCAGGAATTGCTCAGGGCGCGCAGGACCGCAGAGGAATTGTTAGCGCAGGAGCAAGCTGCTCAACAGGCATTGCACGCAGCGCAGGTCGAGCGTGACCGGCTACAGGCGCTGGCGGAGGACCGCGCCCACTTTGCGGAACAGATGGTGGCCATCGTCAGCCACGATCTGCGCAACCCACTCTCTGTGATCGATATGAGCGCACAGTTGCTGGGACGAACTTCACTTGACGCCATGCAGTTGATGGCAGTTGAGCGTCTTGACAGGTCGGCCAAGCGCGCCACACGGCTCATCTCAGACATTCTGGATTTCAGTCGAGGCCGGCTCGGGGCAGGCCTCAAGTCAAAAGTTCAACCCATCCACCTGCATCAAATAGTCGCTGAGGCTCTGAGTGATTTTCGGGTGGCCGTGCCTTCGCGCACCATCCACCACTGCCAGATCGGCGAAGGCGTTTGCATAGGCGCACCAGACAGACTCATGCAGTTGCTTGGAAATTTGGTTTCCAACGCAATTGCCTATGGTGCTTCTGATTCGCCAGTGGTCGTGACGTCGGCCATCGCAGAGGCCGCGTTCTCCATCATGGTTCAGAACCATGGCGAGCCTATCCTTGCCGAGCAACTTCCGACGCTATTCGATGCCATGACCCGTGGCGAGGTTGCGGCCGGTGAGGCCACCAGTGTGGGTCTCGGCCTCTTCATCGTACGCGAGATCGTGCTGGCGCATGGCGGGACGATGAACGTCAGCTCGACCCGGGAAGCTGGAACGATCTTCACCGCGACCTTCCCGAGCGCGCATAGCAGCTCCGGATAGCCGTGCAGGCGGCGCCGAGAGCCTGAGCCAAGGCGCTTCGCGCGACACCACCTGGGCTGGCCCTTAACTGCCTTGCACCACCGTGCATCAAGCAAAGACCTCGTCACCGAGGGAAGTGCGTTTAGCATCAGACCTCGGCGAAACTCAACGGTGCGTGGCGCCGCCGTATGGCAGGCAACAACTTCCGGAGGTTCGAACATGCAGTTGACCCCGTCTTGTCCCAAGCCGCTGTGGCTGGACCGGTTTGCGATGCGTGCCGGCACACTTCTGCCGAATCTTCTGCCGGCTCATGCGAGCGCGTTGGCTGAGCAGGTCTTCAGCGATGCAGCGGATCTGCCGCCGGACGAAGCCGCTGACATCTACGCACTTGAGCTGCCTCCGTGCGAGGAAGGCGCGCCTGGTTAGTTTTGGGTCTAAGAGAACCTGCCGGTTCCGGAACCAAACCCGAGCTGCGACATAAGATCGCCGCTTCGCAACGAACTGGGCCAGGGGCTTTTCGATGTGTTACTCGGCTTTGATCTGGCAGGACTATCGCCAGTACGTCAGACACTTTGGTGCCGTCATTGGCATCAAGGAATACGTCGCGTTGTTCTGGGCTCGCAAGAACAACCCCAAGCTGCTTATCCCCAAGGCAATGGAAGCTTCCTTCGCGCATCCGCAGTCGGAAGACGAGGCGCGCATCAAGGCGCTTTGCGATGAGTTTGCGGCTGAGCAGGCTTTGAAGTTTGAGCAAGAGATCTTCGAGCAGAAGACGCGGCTGGCGGACGCCGAGCGCAAGCTACAGGTCAAGGAAACCAAGGGCGCTCTCGAGAACAAGCGCATCGCCACCAGCAAGATTGAGCAGCGCATGCGCTGGCTTTCAGATCTGAAGCGGACCGAACTGCGCGAGTCCGACTCGCGGATCTATCCCCAATTCTATGCACCAGTGATGGTGATGGAGAACGGGCAGCGGGTGGTCAAGCCCATGCGGTACCTGCTGCGTCGCGCCGGAAAGCCCGCGTCGGAGGATCTCACCTACAGCGGCGGTTTCAACGCACGTCGAGACAATCTTCAGAAGTTCTGGAAGGGCCAGTTCGGCTTCACCCATGGTGTCACCGTGGCACAGGCGTTCTACGAGAACGTCAACCGCCATCGTCTGGAAGGCCGTGAGTTGCGCGACAAGGAAGAGGTGGAAAGCGTTACGCTCGAGTTCAAGCCGCAGCCCACCCAAAACATGCTGGTGGCCTGCCTCTGGTCGCACTGGACCAGCCCGGACGGAAAAGATCTGCTGTCGTTTGCTGCGATCACAGACGAGCCGCCGCTTGAAGTTGCGGCCGCGGGCCACGACCGCTGCATCATCCCGATCAAGCCGGAAAACGTCGATGCCTGGCTCAACCCCAACGCCAATGACATGAAGGCGCTCTATGCCATCCTCGATGACCGCGAGCGGCCGTACTACGAGCACCGCATGGCGGCCTGAGGACCTCTGATGCGCCTTCAGGGCCGTGTGATTGAGTGGAACGACGAACGTGGCTTCGGCTTCGTCGTTCAGCATGGCACCAAGACGCGCACGTTCATCCACATCTCAGCGTTTGCCCATCGTGGCGATCGGCCCGCGGTGGGTGACGTCGTCACCTACGAGGTTCGCCAGGACGAACGAAAGCGTTGGGTCGCACACGCTGCTGACAGGTCTGGCCGGCGGCGCCTTGCGCCCGCAGGCCCGAACCGACTTGCTCAGCTCGCCGGCGTGTTTGTCTTGGCGGCTGTGCTGATGGCTGCTTGGAAGCTGATCAGCATTCGCGCCGCCCACCCATCAAGTTCGATAGGGGCAACCGTTTACCGGGCCGCGCACCCTCGCGTCGCAGCTCATAGTTCGGCAGATTTCAGCTGCAGCGTCAGCAAGACGTCGTGCTCGGAGATGACCTCCTGTGCGGAGGCGTTGTACTACCTAGAACGGTGTGGCCTACCAAACATGGACGGCGACCATGACGGCATCCCGTGCGAGCAGCAATGGTGCAATTAATGGCCGCCAAGACCGCCTGAATTTGCCACCAGAGTCGGTAGCATGTGCCTCTAATTCGTTAGCTTGGCCACATGCCGTGAAGTTGTGCGGCTGGCATCCGCATCGGGCGGTCGTTCGGCCGCGATCATCAGCATTCGCCGCCGACCGGCCAAGCGCTCCTTTTCCTTGTTTCAACCGATTGACGGTATCCGTCTGGCCAACTCACCTTGAACGGCCTGTAGCTGGCAGCGAGGATGGTGCCTACCGACAGGTTAGGTGGACACCATGTCAGACGCCAAGCCGGCCAGTCGCCGACGACACGATGCAGACCTGAAGCGCCAAGTCATTGCCGCATGCGCGGCACCGGGCGCATCCGTAGCCCAGGTGGCGATGAGCTATGGCCTCAAAGCCAACCTCGTGCACAAGTGGCGGCGCCTGGCTGGGCACGATGGCGAGTCTGCTGGCTCCCCTGCATTCGTCCCGGTGTCGGTGCTCACAGAGACGCCACCGTGCGAGCCGCCGCAGTCCATCGAACTGGAACTACAGCGCGGTTCGGTCCATGTACGGGTTCGCTGGCCAATGGCGGGCGCTTCTTGCTGCACCGCGTGGCTGCGCGAGAGGCTGCGTTGATCCGGGTTAATTCCGTGTGGCTGGCGGTCGAGCCGCTGGACATGCAGGCTGGCACCGAGGCCGCCTTGCGGCGTGTGGTCGCGGTCTTCGGCGCCGCACGTCCGCACCACGCCTACCTCTTCGCCAACCGCCGCGCCAACGGATGAAGGTGGTCGTGCATGACGGTATCGGGGTGTGGCTGGCAGCTCGCCGCCTCAACGCGGGCCGCTTCGTCTGGCAGCTCTACGAGGTGGAGCGAACAGCGACCAACGCCGACAGCCGAGCCAGGCTTGAAGCCCGGCAAGTAGCTTGGCCGGTCGCTGAAGCATTCCACCAGTGGTTGCGGCAGCAGCGCAGCGCGTGCCGGATGGCTCAGCCACCGCCAGGGCCATCGACTACGGCCTCAAGCGCTGGGCAGCATTGACCCACTAGCTCGATGACGGGGACCTGCCCATCGACAACAACTGGGTGGAGAACCGCATCCGGTCCATTGCGCTGGGGCGGCAGAACTGGCTCTTCGCCGGCAGCTTGCGCGCGGGCAAGCGCGCTGCTGCCGTGATGAGCCTGGTGCAGTCGGCCGAGCGCAACGGGCACGATCCGTACGCTTACCTCAAGGACGTTCTAACCAGATTGCCGACGCAGCCGGCGAGCAATAGCAGCCAACTGCTGGCCCATCGCTGGTCAGCAGCACTCGCTTACTAGCGCGTCCCCGTCAGCTGGACTGCCAAGACCTCCACCAGTGCCAAGCGCCCCAACACGCCAACAGCCAAAGGACCACAATAAAGGCTGCACCGACCTTGCTGGTCGGCTTGGCGTCATTCGACGTCATCCACTCGTCCGCCTGGCTACGGCATTCCGACAATACCTCCGCCGGCAGCAGCTTGATCGTCACCCAGATCAGGCCCGGGAGAAGCAAAATGTCATCGACGTAGCCAAGCACAGGAATGAAGTCGGGAATGAGGTCGATCGGGCTCAGCGCGTACGCCACGACAAACACTCCGAGGGCCTTGGCGTACCACGGAGTGCGTGGGTGTCTACCCGCGAACCAAAGCGTCACGCCATCGCGCTTGAGCTTCTTGGCCCATGACCTCAAGTTGCTGCTGATACCCATGGCCACAGCATGCCAGCTCTTGTTGGTCATAGCGGCTGTGAAATTCGGGCGGCATAAGTTGCCGCTCAGTTCCGACGACCTGCCCCGGACGCTTCTCCGCTATCCGCAGCAACTTGCTGCGCGCACAACCTGGGCCTTGTCTGCAGGCAAGGCCAAGTCCTCCAGGATGGTGCAGTCGACGGCCGGGCCGCCTGAACAGGCGATGTCGCAGCTGCAAACGAACGTGCTCAAGCTGGCTTCGAGCGCCTTCAGTTCTTCAAGCTTCTGCCGCACTTGCGCGAGGTGAGCGGCAGCGATGTCGCGAACTTCGGCGCAAGGGCGGTCGGGCTCATCGACAAGCCCGACCAGCTCCCGCACCTGCTCGATGGAAAAGCCAAAGTCTCGGCAGCGGCGGATGAAGACCAGGCGCCGGATGGTGCCCTCGTCATAGCTACGCTGGCCGGCCTCGGTTCTGGCGGCTGGCGGCAGAAGCCCGATGTCCTCGTAGTACCGGACCGTGGGCACCGTTGCACCGGTGCGCCGGGCAACGAGCCCGATGGAGAGTCTTGCGCTCATGTCGCCATCCTAGCCATTCACCCGCACGCGCCCGGCGAGCAGCCACACGACTTCGCAGCAACCGGCTGCGGAAGGAACTGGTCGAACAGCCACCTCGCATCGGCACCGGCTTCAGCAGGGGTCTCAATGGTCAGCTCGATGGCGCCTGGGGTGTCATGAAGGTCAAAGCGAAGGAAGCCGCAGCATTGCTGCTCACCCGCGACGATGCGCTCCAGCTCCGCCCGAGCATCGCGCGCATAGGTGAGGTGCAAGGTTGTCCCTTCCAGGCGGTGCGCCATCAGCTTCTGCGCTGTGAATTGCCGTATCCCGGCCAGCCGCTCAGGCAACTCGGTAGAGGACAGCGTGCAGGCGATGGGCACCTCAGGCACGACTAGCATTGCAGTTCTCCCGGCAGCCAACAGATGACTGAGCCTGACTGCGGGCGCGGCGCCTCCACCAGATAACGGCGCCTGCCGCCGCAGCCAACCCCAGCAGCCCTGCTCCAAGGGGTGCCAGTTCATCAGCGCAGGCCAGCAACGCGGAGCCGGCGGTTGCAAGCGTTGCGGAGCCTGCTGTCAGAGCAGCGGCACCTCCCAGAAGCGGGACTGCACAGCATGCGGCGCATGCCGCGCCCACGCCCAAAACAGCCTTCCAAGGTCTCATGTCCGTCTCCGATGCTTGGGCACAACGCCCACATCGCAAAGGTAGAACCTCAAGTAACTTGAGGGGCAAGGGGTACGACCACAATTCCCGGATGGAACTTCTGAAGACCCTGGCGCTGTTCGTCGTCACCGCTGTCGCGGAAATCGTCGGCTGCTACCTGCCGTCCCTGTGGCTGAAGGAAGGCAAGACCATCTGGCTGCTCATCCCGGCAGCTGCGAGTCTGGCGCTATTTGCCTGGCTGCTCTCGCTTCATCCGACTGCTGCAGGGCGCGTCTATGCGGCCTATGGTGGCGTGTACATCGGCGTGGCCGTTGTGTGGCTGATGTTGGTCGACAACGTGCGGCCCTCGACGTCCGATTGGGTGGGCGTGGGGGTCTGCCTGGCTGGGATGTCCATCATCATGTTCGGGCCACGCAACGGGTAAGGCCAACGACGGCTCCTACCACAAGAGTGCGTGTCAAGATGCTTTCGCCGGACCCTTACTCCGCCCGTAGGCGGGTGGCAAGGCATCCGCCCCGAGTGCAACTCAAGGCCGATCGCCTGCGCCGGCGACTCGCTTTCTGTTAGCGGGTCGGGCAGTGGCGGCGCAACGGCGGTCGACCTGGCCGGCTCCGAGCGCGCCTCAGGCCAGCTGCTTCGTCTCACTCCATCGGGGTGAGCAACAACACGCGCAGGAACGTCGGTCTGTCTTCGTGGTAGCCCAAGGCCACAATCTGGCCTCGGTCATTGATCCCCGATGCCTCGGTGATGGTCCAGCCATTGCCGCTGATTGGATCCAGGTGACTATCCAGTGCGGTCATCCGCCCGTCGCGGTAGATGAAGCCACGCACCTGACCCGATGTCTTGGTGTCAGACCGGCCGACGATGACCCCACGATTGTTGATGGACAACGCGGCGGCGTTGCTGCCCCCCAACGTGCCAAGGTCCCTGACTTGGCCATCCTCAAAGATGACCGCGTGGCTTTCGTGGTCTTTCAGATCCGAGGCGCCGACTGCCACATCGGCATCGTTCAATGCATAGGCAATGCTCGACCCTTCGCGCAATGTGCCGAGATCCTTCATCTGAGAGCCATCATGGATGAAGGCGTGGTAATGGTGGTTGTTGCGAGCGAGAAACGAATAGCCTGAAACGTGTCCGGCCTTGTTGATTCCCGATGCGTGCGCATCGGTGCCACCCAACGTACCAAGGTCGGTTACCACACCGTTGTCGTAGCGATACGGGTGCACGTTGCCGATGTTGACGTACGTCGAGCCAGCGACCTGGCGCGCGTTATTGATGCCATCTACTGTCACCATCCAGTTGCCGAACAGACCCTTGTACTTTTTCAGCCCGACTGTGGTCCAGATGCAGGCTTTCGTACGGTGCGCCTGGCGACCTTGGCATTCACCAGCGACGTCACCGCGGTCGTTGATGGCGTTGCCGAAGTTCGATGGGCCCGCGGCTTCGAGCAATCGCAGGTTGCCGTTTTCGTACACGTAGGCGTGATAGTCGTTGACGATCCGCACCGCGCTGGTGACAGCGCCGTTCCGGTTGATCCCAACATGGGTGCCGTCATGGGCTGAGATATCGGTAAGCTGGTAAGTGGCGGCCTGGGCGGCCATGCTGGTGACCAGACAAAGTCCAGTGAGGACATGCGAAGCAAGCATTTGGAATCTCCGTTGCATGGAAGGGCGCCGGCGATGCGCGGTTCAGCGCGGACGCTGCGCTGGCGAAATAGTGCGGCCGCTGTGAGATGCCAACGTTCGCGCGGCCGCGAGAGATGCCCTGGAAGCGCTGACGCGCCAAGTTGTCGGGCGCTCTCATCCTAGCCGGCGGGCTTGCGCCAGCTATCCCTAACTAACGCGTTAGGTTGTTACCTTTTTTGAACGCTCGCCCGTCCAATGATGGTGTCGACCCACGGATCAGTCCTGACGAGAGAGCGCTTGGTAACACCCCTTCTAAGTGCGAGCCCCCCGTCCTCAAAAACCTAGGTACTGATTGACCAGACGGCGATCTTCACCGCCGAGCAGCGGCTCGAACGCAATGGCGACGCGGAAGGCGTCAAGCCGACCAAGGACGACATTGACGACCCTGCCTTTCGATGTGACCGCATGGCTCTGCCCAGCGCTCGCACGGAAAAGCTCATCACACAGTCCGTCCCAAGTGGAAGGTTTTGGTCAACGGACATCGCGACCGTGTCTTGACCAATGTCGATGACGCGCGCTCGCAGCTGCGTTGTTCCAATTTGCAGAACCGCTGCCGTTCTGAGCGGCTTGCGCGGCGACTTGCGACGCTCCTGCGGGCCGCCGTTCAAGTCCAAGGAAAAGTTCAGGTCTTCTGACATCGTCGCTCCTGCGACCTGCGGGCAAAGCGCTGGCCCGGACAAGACCAGATTGTGTCGAGCGAGAGCCCGTTCGCGTCCTTCAACACGGCGCACCAAGGCGTCCGGCCAAGGGGAGATCGGTCCGTGGCGAGGGCTCAGTACGTGCCTGGTAACGACGCACGCTCGATTCAGGCCCCAGCCAGATCAGAACTGCTTGGCAGACCCTCTTGCCAAAGATGTAACGCCGCACCTGAGGGTGCGACAGCCGTCAACTCGGTGAGTTCGCGGATCTGGTTGGCCAATTTGTCGGGGTCTATGGGCTTTACCCAGTGCGCGACGAAGCCAACTTCTTTCACTCGCTGAGCAGCCTCGACGGAAGCGTCCCCCGTAACGGCGATGAGATGTGATTGATGCGGGAGCAATCGCAACTGCAACGCGGCGTCGAGCCCGCTCATGCTTGGCATGTGCAGGTCCAGCACGATGACGTCGGGCTGTAGCGCCGATGCCATTGAAAGGCAGTCGTCGGCGTCGTAGACCGCCACCGCTTCGCAGCCAAAAAAGGACAGCGCGATGGCCAGTGAGTCGGCAGCGTCCTGGTTGTCGTCCGCAACCAGAACCAATGGCATACGTTGAGAGGTCATTTCAGCGGCCGTAGGGCAAAACATGTGCCTAAAACAGCATCCCGCGGTGGAGGAAGCGGCAGCGAGCGTGACGCCCTGACCCAGGGCTCAACGACGACGGTGTGATCGTCGGCTATCGCTTCTTGCGGGCTATCGACGCGCTTTCATCGCGAAACCGATCGGCCGGTATGACGTCCGTCCGATGCGGTGATGTATCTGCGCACGGACTGATCGCTCTGTAGATCAGGCTGACGCCTTGTGGCGTCGGCTTTCGTTTCACCAAGGAGCCATCCAATGTCAGTCCTTCGTCAGGCATCCTCCGCCTGCTTCGTTGCCGCCCTGAGCCTGGTCTGCGCCGCTGCGATTGCGCAGACCCCCAAGGCCTATGCGGTTCACAACCTGGTGTCCAACGGCGTCGTTGAGAGTGACCACGTCGACCCCAACATGGTCGACACCTGGGGCGTCTCGTTCAACCCAGCCGGCCTGGTCTGGGTAACGAACAACCGCAGCGGTACGTCGACCCTCTATGACGGCCTTGGGGTGCCGAACGCTCTCGTGGTCAATGTGCCTAAGGCGAGTGGCTCAGGCGTGGGCTCGCCAACCGGCATCGTCTTCAGCGGCACCGGCGATTACGTCGTCGGCAATGGAGCCACCAGCGGCCCCAGCCGCTTCATCTTCGCCAGCGAAGACGGGCTTATCTCCGGTTGGGCGCCGAACGTCGATCTCCACAACGCCATCGGCGCTGCTCACACCCCAGGGGCGGTCTACCTTGGGCTGGCTGTTGCGGACAGCTCAACAGGCAGCCGGCTGTACGCCACCGACTATCGAAACGGCCGCGTCGACATGTTCGACAGTGCATTTGCAAAGCTCTCTATGGCTGGTGCTTTTGTCGACCCGAAACTGCCCAAGGGCATGGTGCCTTTCGGCATCCAGGCGCTCAGCAACCAGCTGTACGTCACCTACATACGGGCAGGCGACTACAAGACCGACATCTCGTCGCTGCGAACGGGTGAGGGCGTAGACAGCGTGGTCAGCGTTTTCGACAGCGAAGGGCGCTTTCTGCGACGCGCAGTGACAGGCGACGTGCTGCGCCAGCCTTGGGGCTTGGCGGTTGCACCGGCCAACTTTGGCGTGTACAGCAACCGACTGCTCGTCGCAGACTTCCACGAGGGCACGATCAATGCCTATGACCGCAACACCGGCAAACGTGTCGGAACGTTGAAGGATGCCGATGGGCATCAGCTCAAGGTGCCCGGCATCTGGGGCATGCAGTTCGGCAACGGCATCAACAGCCAGCCCCTGAACACACTGTTCTTTGCAGCGGGACCGAACGGAGAGGGCGGTGGCGTCTACGGCAGCATCACCGCCGTGCCGGCCCGGTAAGCGAGCAACACGCCGGCGCCGAGCGCCGAAGGCATTCGTCGACGCCAGTCCGGTCAGCGGTCAGCGGGCGGTGCGCTGTTGCCTACCGTACATGCGCTACGGTTGAACACCGCCCTCCACAGAAAAGGGCACCGCGCCGAACTAGGGAAGGTCTGCAAAACCCCGGGCTGGCACGCGTTGCCTAGTGTGGTCCGAGCGACGAACATCTGAGACATGAAGCAAGCCAGCCTGGGTCTGAATCTGTCGACGAAGAAGACGCGCAAGCGCGAGTTCCTTGATGAGATGGAACGCGTGGTGCCTTGGAAGGTGTTGGTCGAGATCATCGAGCCGCATTGGCCGAAGAGCAAGACGGGGCGGCCGCCGTTCGCGATCGAGACGATGCTGCGCATCCACTACATGCAGCAATGGTTTGGACTGAGCGACCCGGCCATGGAAGAGGCGCTGCACGACGTGCCGCTGTACCTTGAGTTCGCGGGTCTGACCAACGGTGCGAACCGCATCCCGGACGAGACCACGATCCTTCGGTTCCGCCACCTGCTGGAGAAGCACGACCTGGCGGCCGACATGCTTCGCGTGGTCAACGATCTGCTGCAGCACAAGGGCTTGATGCTCAAGACCGGAACGGCTGTGGACGCGACATTGATCTCGGCGCCGAGCTCGACGAAGAACAGTTCCGGCGAGCGCGACCCGGAGATGAAACAGAGCAAGAAGGGCAACCAGTGGTACTTCGGGATGAAGGCCCACATCGGAGTCGATGCCGAATCGGGGCTGGTTCATTCAGTGCGCGGTACCTCGGGCAACGTCAACGACGTTGTCGAGGCCAACAGCCTGCTGCACGGCCAGGAAGAGGTTGTCTTCGCGGACTCGGGCTACCGCGGCGCCAACAAGCGGCCGGATGCGAAGCCGGGTGTGGAGTGGCAGATCGCGCGGCGCCCGAGCTCGCGCAAGCCCGAGGAGAAGCAAGGCAGGCTTGGCCGAATCATCGACAAGATCGAACACCTGAAGGCCAGCGTGCGCGCGAAGGTGGAGCACGCGTTCCGGGTGGTCAAATGCCAGTTCGGACATACGAAGGTCCGCTACCGCGGGCTTGCCAAGAACACGGCGCAGTTGCATACGCTGTTCGCGCTGACGAACCTGTGGCTGGCGCGGCGCAAGTTGATGGCATTGGATGGGTAAGTCCGTCCGATGAGCGCCAAGGCGGTATGAATACGAGTCGAAGGGGCTCCTGCGAACCGCCACCTGCGATCACTCGACGAGTTGATCATTCGACCTCTCTCACAGCGCACCTCGCCGTCATCGCCATGTGCTGGATGGCGAGTTGTTCAGACCTTCCCTAGTCGTCGCGGTGCTGAACAAGCCGGCCCATAGGTGAGGGAGGGAGGGAGAGATGGGCCGGCCCGAGGCCTCGCAGTCTAGCTAACCGATAGGTGACTGCAGCTTGCCCTTTGTATCGATTCGTATTGTCATCGCCTGATGCCCGTTGGATGCAGCGAGTCCTCGAGCACTCCACGCCAGCCCGGGTGGGTATGAACACTCGTTGCGCGAACAGATCCACACTGAGCGCATACTGGCGTCGACGCTGCGGTGCCGACAGGAGCGCCAACTCGTCGCGCTGCGCCGTCAATGCAAAGGCGCCAACAGCAGGCGCTCATGCGCCATCATCGACTCGTTTATAAGCGCTCCGGCGAAGAGCGCCCGTGCTGACATCGCCGAACGCCTACCCGCCGAGCCCGCCCACGAGCCTGCTATGTCGGCGCTGCGTTCGCGTTTACTGCACGGGTCTCAGTGCGCACCGACGTTGCGACCACCAGCATTTCGGTCTTCGCAAGATCACGAACTCAACGCAGCAGGATGCCTTTGTGGGTGAGCGAGATGCGGTCGACGTCGGTCTTCAGGAATTGCTCAAGGTTCGACTTGGCTGCTGAGCGAAAGCTGGCAACCACGCGGCCTTCTGAAGGCTGCTTCTTCAAAGCCATGCGTGTGATGGCCATGAAAGATCCGATGGTTGCGAGCTGTTCATACATGTCCCGCTTTTCAGCGCTCGAAGAACGCACGAAGACTGGGTTGCGTGCCAGCACCTCGCGCATTTGCGCAACCAAAGGTGGAAAGTCGGCGTCCGGAAAGTCAACGTCACGCCATGCCATGTAGTTGCCAGCGATGAAGGCCGCAACCGCGCCGGCGACGTCGTTGGGTGGGACGCCAAACTTCTTCTCCAGCTCGCCGTAGGTGCGCAAGGCCTCGAGGTAGGCCTGCTCCACCTTCGCCCGTTGCGCTTGCGGGTAGCGCTCGGCCAGCAGGTGCGGCGCTCGTGGCTGGCCAGTTGGAGGAGCCAGCGTGCCAGTGATGGCGCCCGCACCTGCACCAGCTGGTGCAACGCTTCCCTTCTTGCCGCCAGTGCGCTCGTTTAGCAAGCGCAAGTTCTCGCTCGCCAAGTTGCCCATGATCATGGGCGAAAGGGTTTGGGGCATCTCCACGTAACCCTGAAACGGCGCGTACTCTGCACAAGCTGCGCCGGCTGTCAACAAGCCAACGCTGAGGATCAAAGCGGACCGGCGATGCTTCGACTGATGGGTCATCCTGCTCTCGGTTGAAGTGCGTACGTTGCGATTTTTGCCGAAGCCAAAACCATCGTCCCGGCCGATTGCCAATTCCCGGATGGTGGTCTCCCGCGATCGCGGGTGCTCTCAACCTAGCGGAGGATCTTCCAGGCCCGTCTCTCTCGCCGGACGCAGGTTCCTGCAGGGTGGACTGTTTTGGAAGCAGACGACGAGGTGTTTATACGCACTGGCTTTTTCGACGGATTTGGGAAAAACTTCCCACGCCACCTGCTCTGCAGATCCACTCAGTTGGCGCGGAGGGGCCATCTTCCTGCTGTGGCCCACCCCGCTGACTGCACAGGCGTCATTCGTTGCTGGTGTACGTACCTGTGGGATTTGCTGGTGGCAGCAATGGAGGACTTCTTAACCATTTCTGAACATGACATTTGCCCTGCAGGGCATCGATAGGACGTTTCACCTGAATCTGCAGCGTGCCGACGTAGGAGGGATCCATGTCCGAAGCACCGCTCGGGGCGAACAAGCGCGTCATGGTCGTGGATGA
>Ga0307516_10002276_pt1 | contig 25890 bp, 29 predicted proteins | sample 19_EM_MG_FD_203310 | JGI IMG/M metagenome (GOLD analysis project Ga0307516, IMG submission 203310) | Populus trichocarpa ectomycorrhiza microbial communities from riparian zone in the Pacific Northwest, United States - 19_EM | ecosystem: Host-associated > Plants > Roots > Unclassified | place...
GCTGTTGGGTCGGTAATACTCCTCTCTTTCAGAGCTCACCCCAGCCTGTGACTTTCACTCATGAAATCTCACTCGGCCTCAATCCTCAGATTGAGTCCGGCTAGTCATACTAATTGCATGTCTTGGGCTGTCACCAGCACACTGGATGTAACAGGCCATCATCGAGCGAGCCAACGAGGCCAACGAGCGACAAATATGTCAGGCCACTCAGCTGACCCGGGTAAACGATGCCCTGTCCTTTCTAGTGGAAGCTAACACGGCCTGAAATCAACACCTAGCCAACGTTCAGGGGAACGTAGAGCTATTGGCAGCCACACACCAGAACCAGGTGGCCACCCTGGAAAACCAACTCCGAGAAGCAAGGGCAGAAATCCAACATATTGCAACCAGAATCCCGTTGCCCGCAACGCCACCAGCACCAGCGTGACCACCCGCATGGAGAAGCCCCATCCGACAGACCAGCACCAGCGCCCCATCGGCCCAATTACCACCAGCGTTGGGAAGCCCGCTGCGTCTGAACCCGTTACTGAGGCCGCGACGACAGAGACCCCCAGTGGTACCCACGCCGTCGGAAATGAGGCAGCGATTAGAGCAACTCAGACGCCACATATCCCCAAGACCACCTGCACCTGAGCCCGTGACAGGACAAGGAGGAAACCCCCCCTCGACACCACTGGGATCTTCGGCAGGACGCCCCTCGCGCCCGCCGTCCGAACCGCCCCGACCACCTTCCAGGCACCTCCACTCGCCTTTGCCACCTAGAAATCCTGTGCCTACAATTACCACGCAGGACCTCATACGACTAGTGGCAGAAGGGGTGGAACGAGCTTGACAAGACCGGCCGGCGCGACCCGAACAAGGCAATATTGCCCGGTTAAAAATGAAGAACCCAGAAACCTTCGACAGGAAGAGTTCGACCGCCTTCAATCAATGGTGGGAAGCAGTCACCATGTATCTGGGATTCTACCTGGAAACGGTCGACTGCCAGAAGACCGCATGGATCGGAACCCTTCTATCCGACTCCGCACTGGTATGGCACCTCCACCGGTACCGAGAACTAGGAGAAAACGACACCTGGGTCAACTACACCGCGGCGATCCGGGCTGAATACCGGAACGAACGCGAAGTGGCGGACACCCAACTCAAACTAGGGCAACTCAAGTATCAAGGGTCCATCCACGCGTACCTCACAGAGTTCCGGGCGCTCAACAACGTCGCCAGAGCAACCGGCGAAGCCTTACGTGAAAAAGTCGACCTCGCAATGCCAGATGCAGTACTCGACATGCGGTTCGCCCACTACCTAGAAGATTTCGCGGACGACGAGGGCTTCTTGCAAGCCACCCATCAAGCTGTCCTTCAGGTGGAAAAAAAGAAGGCACGAAAACAAGCCCGGGAACAAATGAAGGGCACCAGTTCCTCGGGGACCAGTGGGAAGAGTGACGAACGACGAAAAGAAGGGCAGGACAGAATGGACCATGAGGGCAACAAGAGGGGAAACGAGACGGACAAGCCCCACCAGGACAGAACGGGACCCCAACCAGACAAACGCCCCTGGTGGGGAGGGAAAGATCACTGGGCTTCTAAGGACGAAGCAATGAAAGGAGTCCCGGTAAAAGAACAGGAGGAGTATGGTCAGAAGCGCGACGACTGCTGGAGATGCGGGAGAAGTGGACACCGAACATTCGAATGCTTCTCGTTCAATACGTTGCGAGGAACCACGCTACCAAAAGCTCCTTGGAAAGCAGTGTCAGCTGGACAAAAACAGGGAAGAGAAGACGAAGACGATGAGAAGGGACCCGCAACCAAACAACAAAAAGTTGCGGCAGTAGAGACCATGGAAACGGATGCTGTAGCACCATTGTGGGAAGATTCCGACTCGGATTTTTAAGAGGTCCGGAACAGCGGCAGCCCATGACCTCGACGATAATATGCGGACTATCTAAGAAACAAAGGAACAAGGATCCAAGCGGTGGAACCCCATCAAAGAAAAAAACTGTCCGCGGCGGCACACGCCCAATTATCACCATGTTATTACACGCAAGGGAGAAAGAACACCAGATCCAGGTACTACTGGATACCGGTTGCTCCGTTGCGCTCCTTAACCAGCAGACAGTGGAAAAGCTCGGGATTAGGAAGAAGGAGCATCAGCAACCTCACAGCATAGAGAACTACACCGGGGAAAGTGTCAAAGAAGCAGGGCAATTTTATACAGAACCAATGCTCCTCCAACACCGAAAACATTACTCCAGGGAGAGATTCGAAATCTCACCGATGGAACCAGTAATCGACGCCTTCCTCCCTTTTGACTGGATAACGACACATCCACCACAAGGTGTCTGGACGAACCAGGAAGTAAGATTCAACAGTGCCCGGTGCCTGGCCAGCTGCACCAGATTCGAAACCGGTGAGTTCTCCCTGTCATGGGACGAAGAAGTAGCGAAAAACCCCCAAGCGCAAATCATCGGTTATGTATCAGGCGTCAACGAAGACGCAAGGGAACGAGTCCCTATGGAATTCCGACAGCACCTAGGAATAATGGGAAAGGAGGCAGCGGACACCCTCCCCCAGCATCGACCCTACGACTGCAAGATCAACCTTAGAGAAGGCGAGACAGCGCCCTGGGGACCATCTACCGACTATCAGAGGAGGAACTCCGAACACTTCGGGAATGGCTGAAGGAGATGGAGTGAACAGGAAAAATCAAACACTCGACATCCCCCGCCGGATCACCGATACTCTTTGTCCCCAAGCCTAACGGAAGAGGGCTATGCCTGTGTGTCAACTACCGAGCCCTGAACAAAATAACAATCCCGAACAGATACCCACTACCCCTCATGCAGGAACTACAGGACTGGGTCCAAGGAGCACAGTGGTTCACAAAACTAGATCTGAAGAACGGATTCCATCTCGTTCGAATCAAGGAAGGGGATGAATGGAAAACGGCATTCAGAACCCGATACGGATTGTTCAAGTTCCAAGTAATGCCCTTTGGCCTAACCAAAGCCCCGTCCACCTTCCAAGACATGATGAATCACATCTTATCGGATCTACTAGACGTCGGAGTTTTGGCATACATGGACAACATATTAATCTACGCCAAAACCGAAGAAAGACACGACCGCCTGGTAAAGGAAGTCCTGATTAGGCTGCAGACCCATGGGTTAGCGGTCTCCCCAGAAAAATGCGTCTGGAAAACTCAGGAAGTGGAATTCCTGGGTTATGTCATCGGAAGAAATGGAATCGCAATGTCGTAAGAAAAGGTAGAAGCAGTACTGAGTTGGGAGGAACCCAAATCTCTGAGCGAGACCCAGTCCTTCCTAGGGTTCACTAACTTCTACCGACGATTTATCAAAGACTACTCAAGGGTGGCGCAACCCCTGACAGAACTAACAAAGAAAGTGGAAAAATGGTCATGGAACCACGAGACAGGAGAAGCCTTAAACGAGCTAAAAAAGTGGTTCACAACGGCACCAATCCTGGCCCACTTCGGCACCCAACGACCAGTCATTATCGAAACTGACACCTCGGACTTTGCGTTGGAAGTGGTCCTATCACAAAAGGATGGAAAAAACCGACTACACCCAGTGGCATTCCACTCAAGGAAGTTCCAGCCCGTGGAAATTAATTACGAAATCCACGACAAGGAACTCTTAGCGATAGTGGATGCTTTCAAACATTGGAGGCGCTATTGCGAAGGAGCAACGCACCAAGTCCAAGTATACTCGGATCATCAAAACTTGGAATACTTCACAACAACCAAAGTCTTGAATCGACGTCAAGCGCGATGGGCTCAGGAGCTAGACGGTATCGACTTCAGAATCTATTACTGACCAGGCACGCAAAACGGGAAGCCAGACGCGTTGTCAAGGCGTTCAGAGTACCGCCCTGAAAAAGGGGGGGTAGAAAACCAGCCGATCACGACGGTTTTGGGAAGAGACAACTTCGGGGACCATTTAAAGCGATCATTCGTCTGCTCCTCGGCACGGCTATCATCAATCCCGGAAAAGAAGTGGACAAAGGAATTCCTAGCAGATGTCAGGAAAGAGGGGAAGAAGGACCAAACCTATGAACAGGCAAGGGAACAGGAAGCGGTGACGGAGGAACCATCGCTCAAAGACCAAAGGGTCAAGGAATTAAGTTGCGAAGACAACCTACTGTAGCGACGAAACCTGCTTTGGATACCAAAGGGACTGGTGCAGAGGATTATAGAATCAGAACATGACACGAAGGTGGCCAGACACATGGGACAGGATAAGACCATCGAGCTAATCTGACGAAACTTCTGGTGGCCAAAAATGAACGAACGAATCATCGACTTTGTCAGAAGCTGCCCGGAATGCCAGCGGAATAAGGCACCCCGACACCAACCCGACGGGCTGTCCTCCCCGCTAGAACTGCCCTACGCCCCATGGCAATCCATAGCAATGGACTTCATCACGGAACTCCCAATCTTGGACGAATGCGACCAGCTGTGGGTGATTATCAACCGATTCACCAAGATGGCGCACTTCCTTCCTCTAAGGAAGGAAGGAAAGACGGCCGCCGACCGAGCTGTCATCTTTGCCCGGGAAGTATGGAAGTACCACGGCCTCCCCATTGATATCGTGTCAGACCGCGACTCCAGGTTCACTTCGGAAACCTGGAAAGAGTTCCTACGACTCATGGAAATCCGACCTCGAATGTCAATGGCGTTCCATCCACAGACCGACGGACAAACAGAACGGCTCAATTAAATGATCGAAGCCTACCTCCGAGCATTTGTCGGCAAGGAACAGAACGACTGGGTACGCCTGCTGCCGATGGCAGAGTTCGCCTACAACAACTCGACCACCACGGGCAATGGTATGTCTCCATTCTACGCTAACTATAGCTTTCACCCAGCAGCCATGGACCCCACGTCAAGGGAACCTCTGAACCCAGCGAGCCAAGTCTACGCCCACTGGATGCACACCATGCACAACGAATCCTGGAAACGGCTGAAAGATGCACAGGAGCGAATGCGCCAATACACCGATCCAGTGCGAAAAAGAGCGCCAGCATACCAAGTAGGAGACTTGGTAATGCTCAGCGGATGCAACATCAAAACGCGCCGCCCCTCAAAGAAACTAGACCACAAGAATCATGGTCGCTTCCAGATTGAGAAAATCGTCTCCCCCCTGGCTGTCCGCCTCACGTTGCCTTGGAAGTGGAAAATCCACAACGTCTTCCACGTCTCGCTGCTCAAGCCCTACCGAATCAGTGAGCACCGAGCACCGCCAGACCCGTCAAAAGTATTCCGAGAGGCTGACGACATTGTACAGTCGGAGGAATACGATGTCGACGAACTTATGTCCTTGGTCGAACGCGGCCAGGGAAATAACAAAAGAATCCTTTACCTTGTCAAATGGCTCGACTATCCGGAACGCAAAGACTGGACGGAAGAACCATTCGACAACTTTTCGGTAGGCGGTCTGGAAAAACTCCGGGAGTTTCGCTAACGAAATCCAGACACGCCGAGGGACTACCGACTTGCCGACGCCTAGACGGGATGTCCATAGAAGGGCCTGACGAAGCACAAGCGGTAGTAGGGATGAAGGGGTTGGAGGACTTCATCTCGCAGACACAATGCAAGACCCGGTTGACCAACTTTCGGAACAAGAAACCGGTGGTTCGGATCCAGCGCCGCGGGTGCACCCCACCCCCAAAAGCGCGGGCACTCCTTGGCATGCCCACAGGAGGCCACTACCCGGATCCCGGTTACTAGCACGAAGGGCACCATAGGCTCTCCCCACACAAAAAGAGCCCGATTCGAATCAACCCCAGAACCGAAGTCCGAAACAAGGAGCAACCCGAAGGAAGACCCGCTTCTCGGGCAAGGCCACAACAAAGCCGCCGACCCGGCGCCCGACGAGGAGTGCATGCGAACGAAAAACGTGAGAGTCAGGAAAGCCGTTCAGAACAGATGTATCGACCTCTTGGCGACCGACACGGACTGGCAGAACCGGCGCAGGCAGCACATAAGCGGTGAAGTGAGTCCCCGACAGCGCTGTCACTGCTCCAGCACACTAGTCTCCCCCCGGAAGGCCGTGGGTGTGGTCACTGCCGAGTATATGGGTTACTAGTACGAAGGACACCATGCCTCTCCCGATTCCCTGTGCCGACTGCGACCCTGGAACCCCACCGAGCCGGCCACGCCTTGACGCAGTGTGGCGGCGAGTACGACTGAATATGACACGACAGTATGAGTACGCACCAGCCTACTCAGAGGGCCCAGTTATTCCAACGGATTACAGAGGCATGACCTGATCCGGTGACTGGGAGGGATGTAGGGGCGGAGGACTACAGTCATGGTAAGCACACCGCGAATCACACTACCCCACAAAGAGACACACATCCAGAAAGAGACGGGCTACCTAGATAAGAGAGAAAAGTGTTAGCGCTCGGGACAAGGCTAAGGGAGAGGGGAGGTAGTGTTACACCTTAAATATCTCGAGTACGTAGTTAAGCTAGAGAAGCGGACGTAAGGATGACGGAACACACTCAGAGATTCTAGGAGGGAGATAAGGTCCGGAGATGAGCTTACGGCCAAGATGGACCTAAGACACATATCTCCAGAGATGAGGGGAAGATTGCAAACAACGAGATGCTTAGGCTATGACCCCTCCCCCGAAAAGAGGGGATGCCACGTCACCTGCTGATGGCGTGCGGACCGCCGGACTTGGGCTATGACCCCTCCCCCGAAAGGAGGGGATGCCACGTCGCCTGCTGATGGCGTACAGAAGAGGGTCCGGTAGAAGAGTACCCCATCCGCTTGCATGAAACCTCATCTCCCCTTATCTACACCCTGCCAGGACCAATGAAGTCACCCACGGGGTCCCTGCACCTTGGGGAAATCCAAATCCGAGTCACCATCTCTCACGGCGACTTCACTCAGATAAAGACAGAGGATTTCTGCCCCGACGGAAATCAGCACCGACGTCCTCACCGAAAAACACTACCACTGAACCCACACACAAGATCTAAGATTATTCCATTGTGAATTATCGAAAGTAGCCTGATTACCTTTGATTCTCTCCACACTCCGGTTACGATACAACCCCAGTGTCACAGTCGGGCAAGCCGTCGGGGGAGCAGTAGGAAGGAGCACGCCGGTGAGCGATCCGCCAAGAAAGCCAACAGGCAATCCGTCGAGCGAGCCGTCAGGTAGTTATGAGCCCGGGTGGAACACCCTGCCAATCCGTAATCCATATATTCACACCGCCGTACCTGCCATTGTTCGCCCCGCTGCTGCACCTCATCCCTGCACTCTTGGTTTTCAGCGTCAACCCTTTGAGCCGCATCGCGTCGCGTCATCGCCCACTTGGCCTCTTCCTGACAAACCATCACATTCACAGTCTGACCTCTGCATGATTCGAACCGTCATTCGTAGCCCTCCCACGAACGCGATAGATTTTGCACCCCCACATCTCGTAATTCCTTCGCGAAGAACACGACTTGCTGCTCGATCCAGTCGAAATGACACTGGGAATTGCGGTGTGTGCGCGGCGATGCCGGAGCTACTGTATGCGCTCGATGATGGAATCGTAGTGCACGCTCGATATAGACAAATGGAGAGATTATCCCACCGATCAGTCTGCGAAATGGCCTGGTATCCAGGGGAAGCCTTCCGGTGAAGCACGTGTGAGGGGGACCAAGAAGCATGTCCATTCATGGGAGCGGGGCAGCGGCGGATCCTTATAGGAAGGATCCACTGAACCTCCTATCTAGACTAGCCTACTCTAGGCTAGCGCCCTCTGCCAATCCTCGGCACCAGAATCCCACTCCTACAACCACTCCCCGCTCAAGAAAACAAGTCCCCCCTTCTTGAGGGGTAGCGAGAAACATGACCGTTCTAAAGAGGGGAGCACCAGACACTTATACAACTGTCGGTGTACTAGTGCTAGTGTGTGACTGTCTATCTACAGAAGCCCTTAGGGCAGCCATCTGCTAAGTCCCACAAACTCTAGAAGCCATGCTAGCGGCCATGCTAGCCACTCTAGGCGTGGCATCCATGACGCCTGGAATCCTCCTCCTACAACCACTTCCCTCTCAATAAAACAAGTGCCGCCCCTAAACAAAAAAAAACAAAAAAACAATGACAAACCCAGCTTATAACAATAACCCCGAACATAACAAAGTGCACTCCAACACAACCGAAAACAGCGAAATATACCCGGCCCACCACACATCGCCTATACCTCCTGTCACTTCCGTTCCATCCACCAGTAGACTCGTAGGCCATTTGCAGTGTGGTATTCACCCAGCAGCTCGTTTCTGCTGCCTCTCAGGTTCGCCAGTGGTTCCCATGTAGGGTCAGCGTAGCTGACCCATTTGATCAGATATTCGAGATCTCGAACCATGGTGCCTCTGTGCTCGCAGATCGACTCTACCACATACTCAACGGTAGCGGTGGAGCATAGCTGTGGTGGGGGTGGGTGTTCATGGGTTTTGTCCACCTTCGACAGTTTCAGGCATGCGACGTTGAAGACTGGGTGTAAGCGCCAGTGCACTGGAGTGTCAAGAAGAAATGCATTCTCACCGGCAGACTGAAAGACCTTAAACGGACCGGCGTATGGATGTTGAAACTTTCGCGAGTTGACGTTGTCATTGGCAGTGGAATTGACATTGGCGTAGCCGACTGGCAGCAAACGGGTGTCCAGGAATACCGAATCGCCTACCCGAAATGGGTGTGGCTGGCGATTCTCGTTCGCTTCCGACACCATTGTCAGCTGGGTTTCTTCCATTCGCTCTTGAAGCATTCGTAGGATCTTGACGAGGCGTTCTGCGTATTCCGTTCGTGGTCTCGATATCAGCATTCGTGGTCCTGGTGCCAACAGATCTAGTGGAAGTCTCGGAATGTATCCAATATCTGCTTCGAACGGCGACATGCCTATCGCCTTATGCTTTGCCACATTGTAGGTAAACTCCGCCAGTGGCAACAAACGGCTCCACTGCTCGGGAGATTTGAGTTGCGCTATATATGCCTTCAAAAACGTTTCCAGAGTGGCATTTGCCTTTTCTGCCTGGCTGTCCGATTGCGGATGGTATGCCGTAGACATCCGAAGCCTGATTCCAAGTTGTGAACACAATGATTGCCAGAAGCCGGAGGTAAACCGGGTATTCCGGTCGGACACAATCGATACAGGCAGCCCCCGTGACCGTACATAACCGTCGATGAATGCTGTCGCAAACTTCTCTGCGGTGAGATCGGCTTCTTTAACAGGAATCCACCATGCTCGCTTCGTTAGGGGATCGATAATTGTCGCTACTGCATCGTGGCCGGCTTCTGATGTTGGCAACTTGGTGACAAAATCGATATTTACTCGTTCGGCCCGTTCGAGTGGAATCGGTAGCAGCTGTAGAAGTCCATATGGCCTGGCATTCTTGTGTTTGATTCGGTGGCATACGTCACATCCAGCAATCCATTCTGCGATTGAATCTGTCAACTTTGGCCAGTAGTACCGTGAACCGACCGCTGCTGCTGTTTTTGCGATACCGCTATGTCTGCCACCCAGAATAGCATCGTGTGCTTCCCGAACCACGTCTGCTCTCATGGACTTCGGAATACACAGCTTTCCGCCTGACAGCTTATGGAACAGAAGGCCTCCTTCGAGTATGTACGACTTTGCTCGTTCCTGAATACGACAAGTCTGTTTCAAGCTTGCCTTTTTGTTCTCCTTTTCGTCGGTATTGCTCAGATATTGTAGAACGGGGTCAAAAATCGCGTCTTCTGCGTAGCCATTTCGCACATCGTTTAGCCACTCGGTTGAGGCTGATACACGCATCTCGACGATGTTGAGGTGCTGCGGATCAGCTTTTGGCTGCTCGACTTCTGACTGCCCTCCCTGAGTGTAGGCAATCCGGCTGAGTGCGTCTGCCACCACGTTCGCTGCTCCAGGAAAGTACTTTACCTTGTAGTCGTGCTGTTGGAGCCTGTCAAGGTGACGCCACTGATGGCTTGTCAGCTTATTCTGTGCCAGAATATGTTGCAATGACGCGTGATCCGTATAAATGGTGGTGCGTTTTCGACCCTGGACGTAGCAGGCCCAATGCTCCAAATTTGCGCTAATTGCACGAAGTTCACAGTCATATGCTGGATATCTCGACTCAACTGCGTGAAGCTTCCTTGAGAAATATCCCAGTGGCCACTCTACCAATCTTCCTTCAAACAGCTGTTGTTGAGCCAAAACACCTCTGATAGCCGTGTCCAAGGCATCGGTTCGTAGGATGAAATCGTCTTCTGGATCCAGCATTGCCAGGACCGGTGCAGATATCAGTGCCTGCTTGAGGTCTCCGAACTGCTCCCCGTGTCGACTGGTCCACATGTAGTCATTCCTGGGCTTTGCGGCGAGGTCATATAGCCGATGGGCCCGGTGAGCGAATTTCGGAACAAATTTCCTATAGTAACCTGCTAAACTGAGGAAACTGCGAAGTTCCGTAGGCATCCTGGGCATTGGCCAATCTCATACTGCTCTGACCTTCTTCTCCTCGGTGTGAATACCATGTTTATTCACTCTGAAACCGACGAACGACGTTTCCAGACTACCAAACATGTATTTGGCCTCACTCAGATGCAAACGTACATTCCGTAATGCTTGCAGCACACCTTATACATGTGCCTTATGTTCTGCTAGTGTTCCTGAAAAGATGAGCACGTCGTTGAGGTATGCGATTGGGTTTCAGCGGTGTGGATGTAATATCTTGTGCATCATACGCATGAAAGTGGCTGGCGTGTTTGCAAGTCCAAACGGAATAACCATATACTCATAGAATCCGTCCGGCGCTATGAATGCGGTCTTGTGGCAGTCGTCTGAATGCACCCGTACCTGGTGGTATCTGCTAGCCAAGTCCAGTTTGGTGAAAACCCGTGCTCCGTGAAGCTTATCCAGCAAATCCTCAATGTACAGCAAAGGGTACCGGTCTTTAGCCGTTATTGCGTTCAATCCACGGTAATCGACACACATTTGGAGCGTGGCGTCTGGCTTTTTCACAAAGATTATCAGTGCTGCATAACGTGAATGTGAGTCCGTCACCCACCTGTTTGCAAGCAACTTCTTAATCTGTACCTCAAATTCCTTCTACTCGGACTGTGTCATTCGGTACGGCTGGCGGTGTGGAATTTTTGCTGTCGGATTGGTATGGATACGGAAATCATGTTCTCCTGGTGGTGGAACGCCACGTGGTGGCTGAAAGAGATCGTCAAAGTCCCGACGGATTTGGACTCTCCACTTCCCCAGATCCACCAAAACGGATTCATCCTCACTGAATTCCTCGCCCACCTGTCATTCATGGATGTCGATCACAAATATCCTGTCGCCACTGGATTTTGTCATTGCCCGTTGTGTTTCGTTTGCGGAAATCAGGTTGATGGATGCCACTTGAGCTACTGCTTCGCAGTGGTTGTGAACTTCCCAGTAGCGGCCCTGGTGAGGTCGAAGTCCTTTTAAGGAAAGCCTGGGAACGAATGCCAGTCGTCCATCCGTTAGCAATGACCAATCTGCATCCAACAGGTGTAAAACGTTGTCTGAATCCACCAGATAGCATGTCTTTGAGTGCCAATTTTTTCCCATATTAATGTAGTAGGCGCCCTTAAGATCAAACACAGTGTACCGACCAGAAACATCTGCGTAATTCCCAGTGATGCCGCGTATCCGTCCATTAAGCCAAACTTGGTACCTATCTTCGGGGGGATGTTTGGTTCCGGCTGTGATAATTGACATACGTCCAGCATGTCAAAAGGGTAAACCGAGCTGTTTTGCGAATGTGGTATCGATATAACAGTGTGACGCACCAGGGTCCATTAGGGTGTAGGCTGAGCGAGTTTTGGAATGAGAGGTTTGGACTTTAGCGTAAAAACATAATAAATCACTTTTATCAATAATGTCTTTCCGTAAAACATTAAGGTTTGTTAAATAAAGTCTTGCTCCCTCCCGTTCCCTAGTTGGAGGATGCTCTGTCACTTCTCTCTTGTCTGGCCAACCTCCTTTGATGTATGCACCAGACTTTGCCTCCGGATTGTCAACATTGTCAAGATGCTTGACTGGGATTTGCCAATTGGGTTGGCTGGCATAGTACTGTGACTGCTGCGTGGGTGGTGGATGTTGGGTCAGTTGATACTTCTGGGGTCCGTCACACCCTCCATGGCGTCCTTCTCGAGGCTTGAATCGCGATTGTATCTTTCCATCGACAATTGTATTTACTTCGTTATTTTCGGTTGGGTTCAGGACTGGGACGGCAGTTCCCGATGGCATCGGCTGAAATGGGAGAGTGTGCGCGGTGACGATATCCATCATACCGGATAGTGTCATCTGGCTGCCATTGCCGAGGATGTACATGAGGTGTACCTGCTGGGATATATCGTTTTGCGTTGCTTCCGGCAGCTTGATCAGGTATTCCTCCCAGAGTGGGTTTTCCCTGGTAGTGGTGAGCGACCCACCCAGAATGGTGATCAGTTCCAATGCTCTCTGGTTGAACAACAAAACCAGCTGGTGGCTGAACTTCAACGCATACCATTCGCAGCGGATTACCGAGATAGCCCGTTCCGGAACGTACTGGCGCTTGAAGAGGACCTTCATGGCATCCCATGTGATATTGTAATTGTATTCCTCCGGAGGAATAGCGTCCACACCCTGTTTCTTCATGCTGTTCTCGAACCAGTGGAACACCTTGGCTGTGAGAAAATGCCAGAAGGTGTCGATCTTCTGGTTGTCTTCGGATGCCCCTTGACAGACTGCTCCACCCTGTCGAACGAAGTGCTGAATGTCTTCAAGATATTGAGCGACCACCTCCATGTCCTGGAAACCATCAAATCTCTTTGGCTCATGCAGTTTAATTTTTTGAACGATCAGGTTTTGGCTCAAGGTCCCAGCATGTAGTTTTGTAGCTTGTTCGCTGATGACCAAGAGGTGATCGCAGTGTCGCTTCCAGACTGTCATCTCTACAGAGGCTTCCTGGTGACTCTTGTACCACTGAGCATAGGCATTCAAGACCGCTTCAGCTGAAACAGCTATAACTACTGAGTTTTCATCGCGCGAGAGGTTTGCCTCACCAATCCACTCGAGTAGCTCGCCTGGCCCCGGCCAGAATTTCGGGGTGTTTGACATTGCTCGCTGTTTCGTCATGCTCTGTTTTGCTCGCCACACTTTTGGAAATGCTTGCCGCGCTTGGGAAATGTCTGCCGCGCTTTGGAAATGCTCACCACGCTTTGGAAATGCTCGCTGCGCTTGGGAAATGTCCACCGCGCTTTGGAAATGCTCGCCGCCCTTTGGAAATGCTCAGCACTTCTGTCCAATGAACGGGTTATATAGGCAGTAGCTCAGCCCGGTGAACAGGTAGTTGAGACTGCTGGATGGCGTGTGTGTATGGCGTGTGTGTATGGCGTGTGAATACAGCGTGTGAATACGGCATGTGTGTACGGTGTGTGAATACAGCGTGTGAATACGGCGTGTGTATACGGCATGTGAATACGACGTTCGATTTCTTCCCGAATCCGCTCGATTCGCTCAAATTCTTCTCGAATCTACCCGATGAACGGGTTGTATAGGCAGTATCTCAGCCCGGTGAACGGGTAGTTGAGACTGCTGGACGGCATGTGTGTACGGCGTGTGTGCACGGCATGTGAATACGGCGTGTGAGTATCTTTTTCTTGAAGGTCAGCGCACTGTATGTGACTGGAAACAGCTTGGTGAGACGTAAGGTATGGGCCCCAAAATGCCGGCCCCCGCGCTTACTGCTTGCCGTGCCCTCCCGCAGCTACTTTTCACGTGAGAGTCCATTCGCTGGGCCGTCCCATGTCTCATCGTTCGGTTTCCTCGTTTTCCCGATTTTCTCAGTGTCCTCCCGGGATCTTGATTTTTCTGCACCCTCCTTCTGCTCGTCGCTGGTCGTGCGGGGCAGGGAAATAAAGAACGCTTGCCGCTGGTCGTGCGGGGCAGAGAAAATAAAGTGTTGCTACCAGTTGAGGGGTAGCGAGAAACATGTCCATTCTAAAGAGGGGAGCACTGGACACTTAAACAAGTGTCCGTGTGCTAGCGCTAGTATGTGACTGTCTATCTACAGAAGCCCTGAGGGCAGCCATCTGCTAAGCCCCACAAACTCTAGAAGCCATGCTAGTGGCCATGCTAGCCACTCTAGGCGTGGTGTCCACAACGCCCGGAATCCTCCTCCTACACTTCTGTAGTAACAACCAAAAGCAAAACACGCCTTTAATACAGAAAACCCAAACCCCCTTCTTTTCAAGCACCAATTTGTTCCCAAAATAAATGCAATCATACAATTTCTTTGAAAAATCCCCCTGAAATCAACAGATCTCACTCTTCCCTCATCCACCGGTACATCCAAAGCCCATTCGCAGCATGGTAGTCTTTATGGACCTCCTTACTCCCGCGCTTCAAATTTTCCAATGGCTCCCAAGTTGGATCCAGATATCCAGCCTATTTGACAAGGTACCTGAGATCACGAGCTGCAGTGCCTTGATGTTCGAGAATCCCTTCAACTTCGTATTCTGTAGCCGCTGCCAATGTCGACCGCAATGGTGGTGGTGGTGGGTGTTCCCTCGTGTTGTCGACTTTCGATGGCTTTAAACGTGTGACGTTGAAGACTGGGTGTAATCTCCAATGGGTTGGAATATCAAGCAAGAATACATTGTTTCCAACTTGCTTAAGAAGCTTGAACGGTCCTGCATATGGGTGCTGGAACTTCCTCAAATTCCTGACTTCACTGGCAACTCCAGTGACATTGGCATATCCAACTGGCAGAAGGCGTGTATCCAGGAAAACGTCATCACCAACCTAGAAGGGATGTTGTTGCTGTTGCTTGTTGGCATCAGAGACCATGGCCAACTGGATTTCCTCTATCCGTTCCCGTAACATCCGTAAGGTCTTTGTCAACTTTTCTGCATATGAGGTTGCAGATGGCGAATTCGGAATGAATGGTCCAGGGGCCAATAAATTCAATGGTAGCCTTGGGATATAACCGATATCTGCTTCGAAGGGTGACATTCCAATTGCCTTATGCTTGGCTGCATTGTAGGTGAACTCAGCTAACAGTAGCAGTTGATCCCAATTCACAGGGTCTTCCAACTGTGCAATATATGCCTTGAGGAAGGTTTCCAAGGTTGAGTTGGCTTTTTCAGCTTGTCCGTCTGACTGTGGGTGATATGCTGTTGACATCCGCAGTTTGATACTGAGTTGTGAACACAGAGACTGCCAGAAACTGGATGTGAACCGAACATCCCGATCCGACACGATAGAACCTGGAAGTCCGTGTGCCCGAACATAACCAGAAATAAATGCAGTTGCAAATATCTCAGCAGTGAGATCCGATTCGGTAACTGGAATCCAGTGGGTCCTCTTTGTCAATGGATCAATGGCGGTTGTGACTGCATCATACCCAGACTTCGATGTGGGTAACTTGGTGATGAAATCGATATTAACCTGTTCGGCCCGTTCCAAGGGAGTAGGTAACACCTGCAGAATTCCGTATGGTTTTGCATTCTTGTGTTTGACCCAGTAACACACATCGCATCCTGGTATCCAGTTCGCAATTTTATCCGTCATCCTGGGCCAATGATACTGAGAGGCCACTGCAGCAATGGTCTTCTCAATACCTGCATGGCCACCTCCAAGAATGACATCATGAGCTTCACGAATAACATCCGATCGTAGATTGTCTGGAATGCAAAGCTTTCCCCCTGATTGTTTGTGATAGAGAAGGCCATCCTGGAGAACATATGACTTTGCTCTTTCTCTTGTCCTCCAAGCCTTCTTTGTTTTTGGAGTTTCACTACCTTTGTCGTTTAGGTGTTCCTGTACTGGACTAAAAACCAGATCTTCAGTATATCCTGCATGGATATCATCCAACCAATCATTCGAAGCGGAAATCCTGAGCTCGATGATGTTTAAGAGTGACGGAGTTGTTTCAGGGGTTGGCGGTTGAGTGTAGGCAATTTAGCTCAGTGCATTGGCAACTGTATTTGAGGCACTAGGGAAATATTTGATGTCGTAGTCGTGTTGCTGTAGTTTGTCCAGATGACGCCACTGATGGCTTGACAGCCTATTTTGTCCGAGGATATGTTGGAGAGCTGCATGGTTGGTGTAGATCATGGTATGTCTTCGACCATGAACATAACAAGCCCAGTGCTCCAAATTCGCACTGATTGCCAGTAACTCACAGTCGTAGGCAGGATATCTGATTTCCACCGAATGAAGCTTTTGTGAAAAGAATCCTAGTGGCCGTTCCACCATTTTCCTTCAAACTGCTGTCTTTGTGCAAGTACTCCTCCAATGGCGGTGTCTGACGCATCAGTTCAAAGGATAAAGTCGGCCTCTGGATCAAGTGTTACTAATACCGGTGCTGATGTGAGTGCCTGTTTCAAATCGTCGAACTGGATTTGGTGCTGAGTTGTTCATCGGTATTCATCCTTCAGTTTGGTTGCAAGTTCATAGAGAAGATTTGCCCAGTGTGCAAATTTCAATACGAATTTTCAATAGTATCCCACCAAACCCAGAAATGAGCGAAGTGTTGAAGGGGACTGAGGAACTGGCCACTCTTGCACTGCTGCTACCTTCTTCTCTTCCATATGGATTCCATGTCTGTTGACCTTAAATCCGACGAACGAGGTTTCCAAGGTGCCAAACATACATTTTGGATCACTGAGACGCAATTGAGACTGGCGTATAGACTGGAGTACTGCATCGACATGTGTCTTATGTTCCGCTAATGTTTTCGAAAATATGAGAATGTCATCCAGATACACAATTGCATACTGTTGATGTGGCTGAAGAATCTGATGCATTAGGCGCATGAATGCCGCTGCTGCATTGGCAAGTCCAAATGGAATGACCTTGTATTCGTAAAAACCTTCAGGTGCAATAAATGCCGTTTTATGACAATCATCAGGGTGTATCCGTACTTGATGATAGCCACTAGCCAAATCAAGCTTTGTGAAAACCCGTCCACTGTGAAGTTTGTCCAGAAGATCATCGATATATGGTAATGGATACCGATCCTTAACCGAAATTTTGTTCAATCCACGGTAGTCGACACACATACGTAACATCCCATTCGGTTTCTTCACAAAGATGACTGGAGCTGCATAACGCGAATGCGAATTGGTAATCCATCCATTGGCCAGCAGATTCTTGATTTGCACTTCGAATTCTTCATGTTCCACTGGTGTCATTTGATATGGTTGTCGGTGTGGAACTTTTGCCGTTGGATCAGTTAAAATATGAAAGTCATCTTCTCCTGGTGGTGGAACGCCTGTTGGTGGTTCGAATAGATCCTGATAGTCCTGGCGGATCAGTGCCCTCCATTTTCTAAGGTCTGCAAGAATGGAAAGATCCTCCTCTGTCTTGGAATCCCCTGGCGGTCGTTGCCGAATGTCAATCATGAAAATCCTATCGCCACCAGGTTCTCCTGTCGATTTCATTGCCCATTCGGTTTCCTCTGCTGATATCAAGTTGATATTGGCTGCCTTCACAATTGTTGCACAGTGACTCTGAACTTCACGATATCATCCCTGATTTGGAGGAAGGCCTGTTAAGGATAGGCGAGGAACAAAAGCCGGTCAACTGTCTGTCAATAATGACCAGTCTGCATCTGACAAGTGTAGAAAATTGTCGGAGTCCACTAAATGGCGTGTTGTTGAATGCCAGTTCTTTCCAACAATCAAGTCGTAAACTCCATTGAGGTCAAAGAGGGTAAACCATCCTGAAATATTGGCATAATTTCCAGTGATTCCTCGTATCCGTGCCTTCAACCAAACTTGATACCGATCGGTTGGTGGGTGTTTGACGCCTGCTGTGGTAACTGACATGCGTCCTGCGGATCGTATTGGCATACCAAGTTGTTGGGCATATTTCGAATCGATGTAACAGTGAGATGCATCAGGATCCATTAAGGTGTAGGCTGAGTGGGTTTTAGAGTGAGAAGTTTGAACTTTTGCATTGAAACGCAACAAATCAGTTTGGCTATCATATTCTTGCGCATATTGAGATCCGTCAAATACAAAGTTGGTGCTTCTCACTCTCGAGTAGAGGAACACTCAATCACCTCTACTTCTTGACTTTTCCCCCCTTGCCTTCTTTCTTCACAGATCCTCCAACTCTTGTCTGTTGTCCTCCCGTATACAGATCATCATCTGAGCTATCATGTGCCTCTTGCTGATCTGGTTCTTCTCCTGAAGACGACTGCTCAGCCCAACTACCTGAGTAGTACGAACCTGTAGCCATCTCCTTGCTGTCATCAAGGGTATTGATTTGACGCCTATCCCTTGGATATCTGTCAGAGTTCTTCTTGAGATTCTCCTGAGTGGTATTTCCTCCATGTTGGACTGAAGACTTTTCGTGGTCTTTGGGATTGGTTGAGCTACGTCTCCAAGAATCCCGTCCTTGGCTTTCCTGACAGGATTGGAATTGGGCAGCATGATTGGGGTTACTCGGAGTTCCACACTGCCGCGCAATGTTGCCCATCCCACCACAACAGTAACATTGAACCGATCTGTCAATGGTGATGACCTTGTCGCGAATGTTGCTCAGGTCCATCGGGTCGTCAACTGGCATGGTGGTTTGTACAACTTCCGTGGCAGGCGTTGTTGCGAATGGCAGAGTGCGATCAGCAACAATGTCCATCATGTCAGAAAGGGTCAGTGAGACGTTGTTCAGGCGGAACATGAGACGTGCTTGCTGGGAGATATCGTTTGCAACCGGTTGTGGCAACTTACGCGTGTATTCGTCCCAAAGTGGATTCTCACGAGTGATGGTGAGAGATCCTCCCAACACTTCAACAAGTTCCAATGCTCGCCGGTTGAACTTAAGAACTTGTGCTTTGTTGAATTTCAGTGCATGCCACTCATTGCGAACCACCGAGATTGCAACTTCAGGAATGAATTGCTTCTTGAACGCAGTTCTGACCACAGCCCAGATGATTCCATAGTCATGGTCTGCTGGTGGAATCCTGTCAGCACCACGCCGTTTCATCTCATTCTCAAATTAACCAAAGATCTTGGTAGTGAGAAAGCACCAGATAGTGTCAATGTGTTGATTGTCAAGGGTTGCCTTTGGACACATTGATCCTCCCTAATGGACGTAGTGTTCGACATTGTTCAAAAACTGCGTCACCACTTCCAGATTTTGCGATCCATCGAATCTTATTGGCTCGTGCGGTTTGATCTTGTGAATGTTGGTGTTGTGGGTCAGTCCGTTCCCAGCAGTACTGACACTATCACGGAGTGACTCGGTGACATTGAACAGCTTGTTGTACCGTTCCTTCCAAACCCGTGTCTTTTCCTGAGATTTGACAAGTTTCGCTTCCAGCTGGTCTGCATTCTTGAACTCTTCAGCAGTTCGCACCGCTTTTACCTCTCTTTCAAGCTGCTTGATCTTTGTTTTCAGCGACGAGATAACTGATCGGTCCACATCTGCACCCTTGATCTCCTTTTCCAGCTCAACAATCCGTTTTGATGCTTGCTCATGACTGGTATACCACTGGGAATATCCTTGAACAACAGCATTTGCATCAACAGCAGTTAGTGTAGTCCCGTCTTGCAGATTGTGCGATATGTTGACTTCGCCAAACCAGGTAAGAAGCTCAGCCGGTGTTGGCCAAATCGTGGGGGTTGCTGCCACCATAATCCTGGTCCGTTCCGCGAATTCATCTATTTCGCAAGAATGGCGTTGTGGAAACGCTCCATTGCTCGATTCACACGTTTCTCTTCGAAATCCATGTGTAACCGTTCCGCTACTTTGTTCGTTTTGCAGGACTGCTGTCACATGCTCAGTGCCATTGTTCGGATCGCTGGTCTGCATCACGTGCTCAGCTCCGTCAAATTGCTCGTCCTGCAATCCGTCCGAAATGCTCCGTCCAGCGTCATCGCTCGCTCCGCAATGCGTCATCACTTGCTCCGCAAAGCGTTGTCGCTCGCTCCGCAATACGTCCTATTTGGAAATTCACCCGAACTGCTCTTCCTTGACACGTACTTGTCGTTTTCTCACGAAATCGGTGCGAAATCACTGCGCTCGACATTGCTGCTTCCACAACTCTTCCGTTTCACAAATTCGCTCGAATCGCTTGAAACACTTGTCCTCATCACGTGCTCAGCACCGTTGCTGGAATTGCTTCCTTCTGGAAGATATCCGCTTGGCGTCGTCGCTCATTGCTCTTGTCATCGACACAGGCTCGGCTCCATTGCTTGGCTGTCGAAATTAGATATTCGGATGTCGGCTTGTCGGTTGCTTGCCATACTTGCTAGTTTCACTTGTCAATGAGCTGACTCTGCTAAGGTCTTCACAGAGAGACATAGATCAATGGGCTCCGATATCACTGGCCCCCACGCTTACTGCTAACTCCCCTGGGGCTACTTTTGACGTGAGAGTCACAACTTGCCTTGTTTCTCTCTCTTTTTTCTCTCTCTCTTTTTTTTCTTTCCAGGACTGAATGCCCTGCTTCACTTTCTCGCGGAATGCTCGCTCTCTTGCATGGAATGCTCGCTCTCTCGCGGATAGTGATGCTTCCCTAAACACCCTCCTTCGCAAATATCGCGGGATGGGGTGGATTTGTCGCTCATTTCGCGGAATAGGTGAAGTGTTGCTACCAGTTGAGGGGGGCTGAGAAGTATGTCCATTCATGGGAGCGGGGCGGTGGCAGATCCTTATAGGAAGGATCTGCTGAACCTACTATCTAGACTAGCCTACTCTAGGCGAGCGCCCTCTGCCGAGCCTCGGCACCAGAATCCCACTCCTACAACATCGCAAGCAGTTGAAATAAGTTTCCTTTCACTTTCCTTTCTTTGGAGGATGCACGCTCCTGTGGTTTTCCCATAAGGCTTTTTCTTTACAAGGCTAGATATGAGTTTTAACAAGGCATCCGAGGATACTGGATTTCGCTGATTTTCCACTGCCACTGTTTATCACTGTTCTAGCAGTGCTGCACAATATACTTATTTATCGTTTCCTTTGCGCTGTCTTTTCATTGCATCATCTGTACGAGGGACATCCGGAGAGGATGGTCCAGAAACGCTGGCTACCCAAGTCTCTGAGCACAAGCTCAGGGGACAGTCTTCCATCCTTACCCCCTGAGGAGTCCCAGAAACTCATTGCATGAGAGAATGTTCTGCCTACAACCATGTATCTTAGTCCAATTCACTATCCTTCTGCTCGATATTCCAACATGCAGATATCTGCAACAGGTGGCGGGTGTATCCAAAAGGGTTAATTCCACAAGTTCTTTGAGCCCCCGAATTTCCCCAATTGTGAATCATGACGCACAAAGGGCTCAAATGATCGGCATCAGAATTGGAAACAAGCGTGTGTTTTTGTCGGCTGCGCTCCCAACGCCATCAAATAACACTGGCTGCGGTGGTTATACTCCTACCTGATTACCCATCTGGTACTACGCCACGTCCGGTTCTATTCCCGCTGCCAACGAGAGAATGGCTCGAAGCGGTATCAAGCAGCACCTTGCAGTACCATACGCTCCGAGGCGTCTCGCCATCTCCACAGGCGGTACTGCTAGCTGGGGCAACTGGCTATGTGCGGTTCGTATCGGTATGTGGCATTAATACAAGGTACCGGAATATCCAATCACTCGCCGCATCCCCACCAGCGGTGCCACTCTATTCTTCACTATTTCCAACAGATTATGAGCCCGGCCTAGCGCCATCAATAACCTCGATTCCTACTCTACTATATGGATTATCATCCATTGACTGCACGATCGTTATATCCACCTTTCCTATTCCAACCCACCAAACCTGCATAGCACATCGGATGTACATAGTATCCCTTCCACACCATCTACATCATGGCAACGGCAAGAGCAATAGCGGCAGCCGCATCCCACACTGGAGCTGCTGTACACTCTTGAGGATATGATTGCTGTGCATGCTTGGTAATGCGGGAGCTGCTGCGGCTTCCCCATTCCGGAGCAGTCACGGGCACCTTACTATGTACGCTCAATGTCACACCCTGGCACTTGGCCCCTCACATGCTGATGCTGAGTCGCAAAAGTGGAGAAGCACCAAGGTTGCCAAGCGGCTTCGGGAAAGACACGAGAACAGGAAGGACGGGAACCAAAGAGGACACCCCGACCTGGCCCCACCTCTCAGCCTGACCGCAAGGCAAGGGTGCAATGAGAGTCACGCCTCATGCCAAGTACCCAGAAAAAGCTCCTACTTTGGAAAGTACCCAGGCACCCTATTGTTGGAAAAGTACTCAGGCCGTAACCACGCACCCGGGACCTGGGCGGCGGGAGTCTGGGCAACTACAGCCACAGACCCTGGCAAACAGACCGAATGCGCAGGTACGAGCCCACGCAGGAAAAGTACTCGGGGTTCGCCTATGCGGGAATGGTACTCGGGAGCGGGGAACACGCGAAGTTAGCCTGCACCTCTGGTATAAGTATATAGGCAGATAGTCACAAAAGCCAAAGCTAGAGCACAGGTAGTTCGGCAAGAGGAAGTGGGGAAAAGGGTAATCTTGGCAGGTGATGGATCTTAGGCCAGCCTGTTGGGTAGACTCTGCACCCTACCAACTCTTGTAGCCACTGCATTGCTCCCCTGCTAAAGCACTCCTCTCTAGCGCCAGAGTTGTGCGCCCTAAGGGACCAATGACGGACAAGTCCGAGAGAGTCTAGACGGGAGATAAGACCCAGAGTTAGGACCTTACGGCCGAGACGAGCAGACGTAAGAATAACTCCGGAGTGGGGCCAGCGGCAAACTAGAAGGGTGGTGAGCTTTGAAAGAGCCACGTCTAATCCCGACTAGGACCTCGATTGCAACCCAGCATAGTCCGAAAGACTAGTGCCTGGTGGAATACAAGGTCACCGACTGATAAGCCTCCACCCTTATCGCCAGTACCAATCATGACCAATCAGACTCTTGCGTGAGTTGCTGCGCCCAGCGACACACGTCCACCAGTCATGCCCCAAAAAGGAATGACATGCTGGCTGATAGATGGGACGACACCTTCTCGACCGAAGGGCCACCTACACCGCCCTGATGAGAGGAGGTGTTGCAAACGAACGCCGGCCTGGGTGACTCCACGACCAGTGCTCCCAATGCAGGCAAAAGAAGCTGATGGGGGTGACTCCTCGAAAGGCTTGTGAGTGCCCGACGATGAATGGCTGGGTATGGTACCCTGCAACTGACGTACTGACAAAAGACACGTGACTGCTGGCCGAGCTACGTAAACCAACCAAAGCGTGCCGAGCTGGGAGACTGACTCCCCAGCAAAAGCACAACCCACGAAAGGCACCCCTTAGTTCATTCTCGTGTGAATTATCGAACAACCTGATCTTCTCCTCTCGTTTGATTCTACTATGCCTCCGGTATACCCGTGGACAGACCCTGAGCCTGGGTAGCTTCAGGTTTACACTATGAACTAAGGCCTATTCACCTTGTTCACGATATTCACCCCGACAGCTTTCGAAGGGTTCCAACCCCTTCCGGAGGCCACGGACGAGACGCCTGCTCGTCGGTGGACTGCCATCACCACTCTTCTCCTCTGTGCTCTGGTATGACTCACCGCCTACTGGGCCGGAGCCCCACCATGACCAGCCATCCCATCCCTTACCAATGATGACTGTCACCCACCGCCAGTCCCGGATGCCCAGGCTGACCTCGAAGGAGGGCAGTCACCAGTCCTGATTACCCGGACTGGCAGGCCGAACACAATCAGCAAAGCCATGAAACGAGCATGCCACGGAAGGGCCTCGTGACCCTGCGACGGAACCAGCCGATTCCGCAGCGCAAGGAGGTTACGGCTCAGACCCAACCATTGATCCTCCGTGTCCTGGCGCTGCAGCCAGCAGCTCTGGAGGCAACCCCACTGGCCCCTGTATCACCACAGATCAGGGAGCACGTGCCCCTCGAGCCTGGAAAGGTTGAGGAGGAACTGGTAGACTAGGAAACCCGGGAGGTTCCTGGTCCGTCCCGACGAGGGACAGGAGAGAGGCACCAGTGTTGATCCTGAAGGATCAATAGGACTGGTATGGCCGCAAGGCCAGGAATACTGAAGAGCCGCAGGGCTGCTGGCAAGCAGACCGGGGGTGGTGTGGGCGGAAGCCCAGGAGAGACAAGGTTCCAAGGGGGCAAGCTGGCAAAGGCCAAAAGGTCTCCAGAGGCCCCAGGGGAAGTTGCAACAGTACCTAGACCCACGCTTGGGAAGCGGAAGGTCTTTACGGGTACCTCGCAGGAAGCAACGGCTCCAAAGCGATCCCAACAGACCGTGGAGGAAGACGGAAGTGAGAGTGACGACTCAACCACTCCTACCCCTTCACCAGGGCCAACCCGGAAGCGGCACAGGTCAGACCTTCTTGATACTTGGAGGTCTGAGCAGAAACAAAGAAAGCTGAGTGTTAGACGCTCACCTGTACCCAAAGCACCACACTCTGGCAACTGACCCATCCACTCGATGATGCTCACCGAAAAGAAACTGGAATAAGTTGTCTGTATCCTCCTCGACACGGGATGTTCGGTGCCACTAATCAGCAAGAAATTAGTGGACTGGAAAAACATGCGTTGCCTCAGACATGAGGAACCGGCCCCCTTACAGGATATCACCGGGGGTGAAGCAGAAGGGAGCAGGGAATTTTACACGACCCCCCTAACCCTACGACACCGGGAGCTCTACACATGGGAAAACTTCGAGGTAGCGACCCTCGAACCCAGCATGGATGTGATTCTCCCCTTTTGGCGGCTCGCCAAGCACGCCCCTTCAGGTGCTTGGGACTCGACCCAACTCTGCTTCAACAGCTTGCACTGTTTGGAGCACTGCACCAGGGACGCAGTAGCAGAGTTTTCCCTGAGCCTCAATGAGTCTATTTTGCAGCACTCAGAGGCCAGGATCATTGGATATGTGTCGGCCATGGATATGGGTGCAGTACCAGACCAGCTGGGATCGGTACCAAAGGAGTTTAGGCAGTTCCTAGATATAATGGGACAGGAAGCTGCCGACGCCCTCACAGAACACCAGTCCTATGACCACCGAATCGACCGTAAGGAAGGGGAAAATCCTCCTTGGGGTCTGATCTATCCACTCTCGGAAACGGAGCTTCAAGCGCTTTGGGAGTGGCTAAAGGATATGCTGAGGATGGGAAAGATCCACCGGTCAACCAGCAGTGCCGGTTCCCCGATCCTCTTCGTACCGAAGCCAAACGGGCACGGTCTTCGCTTGTACGTCAATTACCAAGGAATCAACAAAATCCCCATCCCCAATTGGTATCCCCTTCTGCTGATACGGGAACTTCAGGACCAGGACCAGGGGGCCCAATGATTCACGAAAATGGACCTCAAGAACGGGTTCCACCTGATCCGCGTCAGGGAGGGTGTGACACTGGGGTAGTATCATAACCGGAGTGCGGAGAATCAAAAGGTAATCAGCTTACTTTTGATAATTCACAACGGAATAATCTTAGATCTTGTGCGTGGTTCGGTGGTAGTGTTGTGTGTGAGGTTCGTGCTGAGTTCTCCTCCCTTGAGACGAGAAATCTCCTCTTTTTTTTATCAAAGATATGTGTGTCGGTATATTGTATATTCAGTGTAGAGCGAACGTCCCGGCGCGGGATGCCCCATTATATCGGTCTCCGTGGCTATTCCACCGGAGGCCAGTATGCCGACGCTATCGGTCTTGGTGGCTAGTCCACCGGACAATGCGCCGATGCTATCAGTCTCATCTCCGAGAATGTGCCCGGACCCCGTCCGAGCCACATCTCATGACGCCTCCCCTCTTGCTGCGTACCGTCGAAGACAGAGCAGCAAGACAGTAAAGTCAACCTCATAAAGCAAATCCCCGCTGGCCTCATTAAAACCTCTGCAGTTGCAAAACCTCGTGGGAAAAAGCTGATCTGCTAGAGGACAAAAGAGTGCCAGCTCAA
>Ga0307516_10002277_pt1 | contig 25890 bp, 16 predicted proteins | sample 19_EM_MG_FD_203310 | JGI IMG/M metagenome (GOLD analysis project Ga0307516, IMG submission 203310) | Populus trichocarpa ectomycorrhiza microbial communities from riparian zone in the Pacific Northwest, United States - 19_EM | ecosystem: Host-associated > Plants > Roots > Unclassified | place...
CCTTTTCTACGGCCAACAATTGTTCTAGGTGCCCGTCATTCCCGAAATCCCCCGCATATAGTTTCAACGGATATTGACCGCTGGCCCGTAATTTTGAATTCTCCCCCCAATTGCCGACCAGGAGATCATCCTGCCCGTCATTGTCAACATCGGCAGCCCGGATCGTCATCCATAACCCTCTCGTATTTTCCAACCCCAGAAAAGAGGTCCTGTCGATCAGTCTGCCCTGCTGATTCATAAACACCGTCACGGGCATCCATTCACCCACGATCACCAGATCGGGCCAACCGTCCTTATCCAGGTCCATCCAGGTGGCATCTGTGACCATTCCTGCCTTGCGCAGACCGGGAGCCTGCGACTCATCCGCTACCGCAAACCGGCCCTTTCCATCATTCAGCAACAGGTAAGAGTCGGGGATCTCCCCATACCGTCCCGCGACTACCCTACCTCCCACGAAGAGGTCGAGGTCTCCGTCATGATCGAAATCGGCCGCAATGACAACCGATTTATTTCCCTCCAACCGCGGAAGGGAATTTGATCTTGTAAAGCTTCCCTTTCCATTATTCAGATAGAGCCTGTCAAGGGTAGCATCTCCCTGTTGAAATTCATTACCCCCGCTGACGACATAAAGGTCCAGATCCCCATCCCCATCAGCATCGAAAAACAGGGCGTTCACGTCTTCACAGGCAGCGTCGGCGGAAAATAAGGCAGTATTGGTGGAAATGAATTTGCCGGCAGCGGTCTGTTCGAATAGGGTTCCCGGCTGCCCCTTCGCACCGCAAACGAAAAAGTCATCCAGGCCATCCCCGTTAATGTCGCCTACCGCCAATTTGGGTCCTTGCGTGGACAGCATATGAGGAAGATAAGGCTCGTTGTTAAAATCATTGAAGTCGTCTTCCTTGTGCGTATACGAGAGTTGAATATCTTTTGTAACATCCTTGAAACGAAGTGAGCCGGCAGCAAGAGAAGCGCTCTCCGGGACTGCTTTTGCAACAGGTAATAAAGATACCCCATTCGCAGAGGCCTGCTTATGCCAAACGACCATCCGCTGATCGGCCCTGACATCCCGGAACAATTGCATGGTCCCATCCGGCCATAGTACCTGGAGGGTATCCAGCACCGTATCCGCGCCGGCGCCGAAATGAACATATTGGAGGGAACTGCTCTCAAACCCCTTGGTGGTACTTACGTAGTTCAGTTGCATCTTCCCTTTTTGTATCAGCAAGACCTTGGCCCCGACCCCAAAGGGGTTCGCCCCCTCTCCCTTTAATACGATATCCAGGAAATGATGGCCCTTATCCCGGGCCGAATTATTCCGGTAAATAGCGGCCGGCGCATTGATCCGGTTGACCACCAGGTCCAGGTCCCCGTCATTATCCAGGTCGGCATAGGCGGCTCCGTTCGAGTACCCGGGCTTGTCAAATCCCCATGCCCGGCTCTCATCGATAAACTTCAGGCTATCCGTCCCTTTGAAAATATAATTGACCGCTTCCCCAGACGGTATTTTACGGAGGACCTCCCGATCCACGGTCCGCCCGTTCGCCGTGGCTTCACGGGCCGAACTCCCCGATAAAAATTTCAGGTAATCCAGGTCGTTAGGTCTTCGGAGGATCCCATTACTTACAAAGAGATCCTTGATGCCGTCATTGTCAAAATCCGCACCAAGCACCGACCAGCTCCAGTCCGTAGCGGCCATTCCCGAATAAAGCCCCAGTTCGCTGAATTTTCTTCCGCCGCCCGTATTCAACTGAAGACAATTCCTGGAATATTGATAATGATAGCCAAAGTTCAATTTATAGCGGAAAATACTCAGCGGATCATCCCCGGTAGAGGTCTTCAATAGTTTCTCACTTTCCGGCAACATATCCAATGTCAGGATATCCGGCCAGCCGTCATTGTTCAGGTCGGCAATATCGCTGCCCATTGAAAACCGGCTCTCATGTCCGAAAGCTGCCCTGTTACACTCCGTGAACGTACCATCCCGGTTGTTGAGATAGTAATAATCATTTTCGTGAAAATCATTGCTTACATAAAGATCGTCCCACCCATCATTGTTCAGGTCTCCCGTAACGACATTCAGTCCATAACCGACAATGCCGCTGTAGATCCCCGCCTGCTCAGTCACTTCCACAAATTTCCTCCCTCCTGCGCTGCTGTCATTCCTGAACAGCTTATCCCCGCTGACCTCGTTCCTGACATGCCTTGCCGAAGAATCGACATAGGTATCGGTGGAATGAACCGCGTGGTTCACCAGGAACATGTCCAGGTCACCGTCATGATCGTAATCGAAGAATACGGCCTGGGTATTAAAGCCCGTTATATCCAGCCCGTACTCATGGGCTTTTTCCGTAAAGCTAAGGTTGCCGTTATTGATAAAGAGTTCGTTGCGACCATGGAAGTTCTTATAGGCGCCCACTTCCGACACATAAATATCCAGCAACCCGTCCCCGTTCACATCTGCGATGGTCACTCCTGTCTTCCAGTTGCCGGCACCCTGTACACCGGCTTTCTCCGTAATGTCTTCGAATTGAAAATTTCCTTTGTTGAGGTAGAGCTTATTGCTCCCCTGGTTGGATGTAAAATAAAGATCCGGCAGGCCGTCATTATTGATATCCCCGACAGCAACCCCTCCGCCGTTATAATAGTAAAGATAGTCCAGGATATTGAGCGTATCCGTATCCGCGATCCTGTTCTCAAAGTTGATACCCGTAGCAGATGCAGGCAAGGAAGAGAATAGGGTCTGCGGCGCTTCCCGACAGGATTGGGAAAGGGTAATAACAAGGAAGAGAACTCCTGCGCGGCTAAATTTCATGGTTGATTTGTAGCATTCCGTTCACGCCGGCTTATTACGCCAATTTTACAGCCTGTCTCGCCAGTAATTTCCAGGCTCCTTTTTGCTGCTGCCATATCAATAAGACGGAGAGCTTCACCGTCCCGGGCTTACCTCCATCATTGTTCGTGGCCGATAAAATATGCCGCACGATGGCTGTATTACCGGACATTTTTATCGTTTGTTCGGTCAGCCCGATGGTAACGAAGTCCGACTTACCGCTGATCAGCGCTTCTATGAATGCGGCCTTATCCTGCACTGCTCCATTCGAATGGCCATAGCTCAACTCTTCTGCCGTCAACTTATCCAGGGCTGTCTTATCGGGATCGATCATCGCCTTACGCAGGCTTTCGACCGCGGCAGCTACCGCTGCGGATCCCTTGTCCTGGGCCAGTACCCGGTGTCCGAAAGAAGATAACAGGAGCAGCAAAGAAATAGTCAGTTTCATATAGATGCGTTTTTATGATTTCTAAAAGCAATTTAAGCAATCCCCAATTCCTTTTGGATCTGCTCCAGCGTCTTCCCCTTCGTCTCCGGCAACACCCGCCAGATAAAGATCAGTTGCAGCAACATCATTACCCCGTAAAATACAAAGGAGTAAAACCCTCCTTTCGGGCTCCCCTCTACGATCACGGGGAAAGTCCAGGAAATGATGGCCGCCATGATCCAATGGGTGAAACTGCCCAGCGAGCCGCCCTGCGAACGGACCGCGTTGGGAAATATTTCCGAAATAAATACCCAGATGACGGCGCCTTGCGAAAAGGCAAAAAAAGCGATGAACCCGATCAGGTAAATAAGCACCTGACTATTGCCCGATACGCCGGCATTAAAGGCGCTGGCTGTCAGGCCAAGGAATACGATCATTCCCACGGAACCTATCAGTAATAATTTTTTCCTTCCGAATTTATCGATCAGGGTCATGGCCAGTAAAGTGAAGAATAAATTGGCTGCCCCGATATATACGGGCTGCAGGTAGGCGTCCGCCTTGGAAAATCCCGCCATCTCAAAAATGCGGGGAGCATAATACAGGATCGCATTGATGCCCGAAAGCTGGTTGAACATAGCCAATAGGACCGCGTATAAAATAGGTTTGGCGTATCTTTTTTGGAAAAGCGCCTCCTTATGTTCTTTCACCGATTCGCGGATGGCCCGGATCGCTTCCGGCACATTTTCTTCCTTCAATTTCTCCATGACGGGGATCGCTTCCGCATCCCTGCCATTCAGCACCAGCCATCGCGGGCTTTCCGGTATACTCCGGAGCAGGATCCAGAAGAGGGCTGACGGAACGACCATGATCCCCAGCATCCAGCGCCAGGCTTCATCTCCCAATCCTACGAATAAAAAATTGGTCAGGTAAGCGATAAAGATCCCGGCTACGATATTCAACTGGAAAGAGCCCGCCAGGCGACCGCGCAAATGAGCCGGCGCGATCTCGGAGATATACATAGGTCCCACTACGGAAGAAGCTCCCACTGCTACCCCACCTATAAAACGAAATAAAATGAACAGGATCCAGGCGGAGACGGAGGCCGTCCCGATCGCCGCAAAGAAATAGAGGACTGCAATTACGATCAGGACTTTTTTTCTTCCGTATTTTTTTGCCGGGAATCCCGCAACCAGGGAACCTATTACGGTGCCTATCAAACTCGATGATACGGTAAACCCCTGCCAGAATGAACTCAATGACCACATCTTCTCGATGATCTTCTCGGCGCCGGAGATCACGGCTGTCTCAAAACCAAATAAGAAACCGCCCAGGGCGGCGATCAATGCAATACGAACAGGATATGACAGCATGTTAGACTATTTATGATAATAACAAACTAAACTAACTTTATTTTCTTAAACTACCTTGTATTTTCGCCCGAATGCCGGGAATAACAGTAATTTTAGTCCTACTTGCTTATGAAGTATGAAGCCATTACTATAAAAGACATTGCTAAAGCCCTCGGGCTTTCTACGTCCACCGTCTCCCGCGCCCTTCGGGGCAGCTATGAGATCAGCGCAGAGACGAAGAAGCTCGTACTGGAATACGCAGAAAAACTTAATTATCGCCCCAACCCCATTGCCCTTAGCCTGAAAGAAAAGCGAAGCCGTTCCATCGGCATCGTCGTCTGCGAGATCGCCAATAACTTTTTTTCACAGGTGATCAATGGCATAGAATCCGTCGCTTATAAGAAAGGATACTATGTGATCATTTCCCAAAGCCATGAATCCTATGAACGGGAAGTCGCGAATACGCAATACCTCGCCTCCCGCTCGGTAGACGGTCTCCTGGTGTCCCTCTCCGCAGAGACCACCGATCTGGCGCATCTCAATAAGCTCCACGACCGGGGCCTGCCCATTGTCTTCTTCGACCGGATCACGGAAGAAATGAAAACGCATAAAGTAAGTGCTAATAATTTCAATGGCGCCTACCAGGCTACGGAACACCTGATCGATTCGGGATTCAAAAGGATCGCGCACGTGACCGTCGCCTCTCATCTGTCCATTACGAAAGAAAGACTGGCCGGTTATAAGGCGGCCCTGGCAGATCACGGGATCCCTTTCGACGAAGTGCTGGTGAAATACTGTAATTACGGCGGGCTCATCTATAGCGAAACGGAGCAGGCGGTAGATGCCTTGCTGGCTCTTAAAAACCGACCGGATGCCCTGGTGGCCGCCAGTGATAAGCTTTCCACGGGCTGTCTCACCGCGCTTGCTAAAAGGAATATAAAAATTCCGGATGGCATGGCCATCGTCGGCTTTACGAATTCTCAGTTGGCGGATATCTTTCATCCTCCTCTCACCAGCGTAAGACAGCCTGCTTTTGAAATGGGACAGGTAGCGATGGAAATGCTCATCCAGATCATAGAGAGCAAACACCCGGTGACGAAATATGAAACGAAAGTGCTGAATACAGAATTGACCGTGCGGGCCTCATCGGTGAAGAAATAGCTACAAGCTTCAAGCCGCAAGCTACAATTCCACCCTTGCCATCTTCGGCGCAAAAAAGTGCATCACCAGCCAGGCCAGCAGGTAAGCGCTGCCGCAGATCAGGAAGATCAGGTTATATCCCAGGGTCTTATTTCCCAAACGTTGAAAATAGTCCAATAGCCAGCCTACCAATGGCTGGAATAAAATGCCTCCCACGGAGCCGGCCATTCCGCCGATGCCGATCACCGAACTCACCGCTCTTTTCGGGAACATATCTGAAGCCGTTGTGAAGATATTCGCGCTCCAGGCCTGGTGCGCAGCCGCCGCCAGGCTAATCAGGGCTACGATGACCCACATATCATTAAAATAACGGGCCGTGACCACCGGCACCACGCAAATGGCAAAGAACAGCATGGCGCTCTTGCGCGCCTTATAGATGGGCCAGCCCTTACCGATGAGCCAGGAAGAAAGATAACCTCCGCCGATACTCCCGACGGTCGTCGCGGAATAAACGATCACGAGGGGCCAACCCGGCTTCGTAAGGTCCAGTTTGAAAGTATCGTTGAAATAACCGGGCAGCCAGAAAAGGAAGAACCACCATATCGGATCTGTCAGGAATTTGCCGAAGACAAAAGCCCAGGTCTGCCGTACACGGAGCAGTTCGCCCCAGGAGACCCGATTACCGGCGGTGGTCGTCGCGTCTTCCCCATCGCTATGGATATAGTCGAACTCTTCCTTGCTGATCCTTTTTTTCCGGGCAGGGATCTCGTACATGAACCACCAGAATATGAGCCAGATAAAACCCAGCGAGCCCGTGAGGATAAAAGCCATCTGCCAGCCATATACGCCGAGGATCCAGGGCACCATAATGGGAGCGATCACCGCGCCGATATTCGCGCCGGAATTAAAAATGCCGGTTGCCAGGGCCCTTTCTTTTTTGGGGAACCATTCCGCTATTGACTTAATAGCCGCCGGAAAATTACCGGATTCCCCCAAGCCAAGACCCGAACGGGCGATCGTAAAGCCGAACGTGGAGCGGGCCAGCGCATGCGCCATCGCGAAGATGCTCCAGATAATAATAGAGATCGTATAACCAATCTTCGTGCCTACCCGATCGACGATCCGTCCAAAGGCCAGCAGACCAAAAGCATAAAAGAACTGGAAGATCCCGTTGATCGTTCCGAACGTGGTATTGTCCCACCCGAACTCTTTTGTGAGGGTCGGCTTCAACAGGCCGATCACCTGCCGGTCGATATAATTAATACTGGTAGCAAAGAATAGCAAGGCAACAACCGTCCACCGGAATCTGCCTATCGGGGGTTTAGACATGTCAATCGATTAAGAATAAATATGACTCAATATACTCCAGATTATCGAACTAACGAAGCCCCTCTATCGCCACTGCATCCATATCGGTGTACGAATAGTTCTCACCGGCCATTCCCCAGATAAAGGAATAATTACTCGTACCGCATCCCGAATGGATCGACCAGGGCGGAGATACCACCGCCTGGTAGTTGTTCACCAGCAGGTGCCGGGTCTCTACGGGCAATCCCATAAAATGAAAGACCCTTTGCCCCTGCGGAACGTCAAAATAAAAATAAGCTTCCATCCTGCGGGTATGCGTATGTGCAGGCATGGTATTCCAGACGCTGCCTGTTTTCAGGATCGTAAGTCCCATGACGAGCTGGCAGCTTTGAATGCCATCGGCATGAATATATTTATAGATCGTTCGTGCATTGGAGGTTTCCGCGGCTCCCATATTCGCAGGCAGGGCCTTTTCTTTTCCCATGAACTGGACAGGATAGACGGCATGGGCCGGAGCCGATAACAAATAGAAAAGGGCCGGATCGCCCGCGTCTTTACTTTCGAAACTTACTTTTTTCACACCCTTTCCGAGGTAAAGACAGTCCAGTTTGTCCATCTCATAAAAGACATCGTCGGCACGAACGCCTCCTTTTCCCCCGACGTTGATAATGCCTAATTCCCGGCGCTGCAGGAAAAAATCCGCTTTTAATTCCGGATCCGCCTGTAGTTCCACCGCTTGTTTCAGAGGCTTTACCCCGCCCATGATCACACGATCATAATGCGTATACACCAATTGCACCGTATTGTCCTTCATCAGGTCATCGGTGAGAAATGCGCTGCGCAACTCTACCGTCTTCATTTCACTGACTTCTCTCGGGCTGTGCTCGAACCTTATTTCCATCTTATTTATTATTTCTGATTGCTGATATTGAGATTTATTCTCTTCCGGAGCTATCTCCCCATCCATCCCCCATCCACCGTCAGGATCGTCCCATGCACATAATCGGCTGCCTTTGAGGACAGGAACACCGCGGGGCCTTTGAAATCATCGGCTTCTCCCCAGCGACCGGCCGGTATCCTGTCCAGGATGGATTTACTTCTTACAGGGTCCTTCCGAAGCGCATCCGTATTGTCCGTGCTGATATAACCCGGGGCTATCCCGTTCACATTAACGCCCTGCGAAGCCCATTCATTGGCAAGGGCCTTTACCAGGCTGCTTAAAGCGCCTTTACTGGCTGCATATCCGGGCACTGTGATCCCTCCCTGGAAGCTCAGCAGCGAACAGGTGAAAAGGATCTTGCCCGACCGTCGCCCGATCATTTCCCGCCCGAATTCACGCGCCAGGATAAAAGCCGCGTCCAGGTTGATCGACAACACCTGGTCCCAATATTCATCGGGATGTTCCGCAGCAGGTTTGCGCAGGATCATACCCGCATTATTGATCAGGATATCGACTACGGGGTGGTCCGCCTTTACTTTCCCGATAAACTCATACAAAGAGGGTCTGCTGGTGAGATCTGCCTGGTAGGCCGTAAACTTCCTGCCCAGGGCCCGCACCTCCTTTTCCACCTCGCTGCCGCTGGATCCAAGAGAAGCCGAGACCCCGATAATATCTGCTCCCGCCTCCGCCAGGCCCAGGGCCATGGATTTACCGATACCTTTACTGCACCCGGTGACCAGGGCTATTTTACCTGTTAAATCGAAAAGATCGCTCATATATTTCAGTTCAGTACCTTTGGTAAGGTTGCCCGGTAACGAATTAAGAACAAGTCTACATGCTTATTCGATAGGATAAGGCTAATCATCCATTTTTTTTTACGAAAACGTTTGCGGCCAGCCCAGATTATGAAATTTGAAGCCTTAACGATCAAGGATATTGCCCAGGCGCTCCATTTATCCATATCCACCGTTTCCAAAGCCCTGCGCGGAAGCCACGAAATAAGCGAGGAGACGAAAAAGACCGTTCTTGACTATGCCCGGGAGCACAATTACCGGCCCAATCCCATTGCGCAAAGTCTCAAACAGGGGCATAGCAAGTCCATCGGCGTCATCGTTTGCAATATCGACAATAATTTCTTTTCCCAGGTGATCAATGGCATTGAGTCCATTGCCCATCACAAAAACTATAATGTCATCATCACCCAAAGCAAGGAATCCTACGAAAGGGAGCTCCTGAATTGCCAGCACCTTTCTTCCCGGTCCATCGATGGCCTGATCATTTCCCTTTCCGCAGAGACCAGTAACGTAGATCACCTGGTGGAGCTTCACAAAAAAGGATTACCGATCGTGCTTCTCGACCGGGTAACGGATAAGATCCCTACCCATACGATCACGGCCGATAACTATAAAGGTGCTTACGAAGCCACCCGCCACCTGCTAGGTCAGGGATTCAGGCGGATCGCCCATATCACCAGTTCAGCAAGCCTTTCCATCACCCAGGAAAGGTTGGCCGGATACAAAAAAGCACTGGAAGATGCAGGCTCATCGCCGGATGAAAAGTATATAAAATTCTGCCATCATGGGGGAATGATCCCGGAGGAGACAAGCCAGGCCCTCACGGAATTGCTGGAATTACCCGAAAGGCCGGATGCCATTTTTACCGCTTCCGACCGGCTCAGCACCACCACTCTAAGCCTGCTCCGGAAAATGGGGATAGCGATCCCTCAGCAGATAGCGCTCGTAGGATTCACCAATTCCATTTCCGCAGATATCTTCCATCCTGCCCTGACCTCCGTCGTCCAGCCCGCTTTGGAAATGGGGCAATTGGCTACGGAAATGCTGATCCGGCTGATCGAAAGCCGCAGGCCCGTCACCCAATTTGAAAAGCATGTCCTGCCTACAGAATTAAAGATCCGGGATTCGAGCAAAAGAAATCCCCACCAGGAATAGCGGGGATTATAACCAAAATCAGCAGCAATACAGCTTAATCGATCTGTTCAGGGCCTTGCTGCATACGACTCCTGACAAACTTGTAAATGGGAATACCCAATAAGACGATGCCTAACCCAGGCCAGGTGAACTTGGGTTTATAAAGAAATAATAAAATACAGATGCTTCCCGCCAGCAAAATATAGAGCGCCGGCAGTACCGGGTACCCGATCGCCTTATATGAACGGGGAAGAAAGGGTTTCAGTTTCCTCAATCTGAAAATTCCTATGATGGTGAGAATATAAAATATCAGAACGACGAAGATGACATAATCCAATAGCTCACCGTATTTGCCGCTCAGGCAAAGCAGGGAAGCCCACACACACTGGATCCATAATCCCCGTTCCGGTACGGCATTTTTGTTCAGCACGCCCACCTGCCGGAAGAACAGGCCATCCTTCGCCATGCTGTAGTATACCCTGGCTCCGGAAAGGATCAGCCCGTTATTACATCCAAAGGTCGACACCATCAGCAGTACGGCGATGACCAGCGTTCCGCTGGCCCCGAAAATATGCTGGGAAGCAGCTACCCCTACCCGGTCGTTTTCCGCAAACGCGATCTCGTGCAAGGGCATGACGCTGATATACATGAAGTTGGTGGCTACATAAATAGCCGTCACGATCAAGGTGCCCAGGAAAAGGCTCAACCCGATGTTCCGCTGCGGCTTTTTGATCTCCCCGGCGATGAAAGTCACATTATTCCAGGAATCGCTGCTGAACAGGCTGCCTACCATACTCCCCGCGATAGCGCCCAACGCGGCGGCAACGCTGGCATAGGGTATAAAGCTGCTGCCTTCCATTTTCTGCAACTTGAATCCGGCAGCCCAGTTGGCATGCGCGATCCCCTTCCCGCTCGCCCATATGAAGCCGAACAGGATCAGCCCGGCCAGGGCCAGGATCTTCGTCAGGGTAAAAACAGTTTGTATCAGTTTACCGCCTTTTACTCCACGGGTATTGATATACGTTAGAATGACGATCAGGAGTATAGCGGTCAGTTGGGCGGCGGAGACCTGGATGAAGCCGAGATCCAGCAGAATATGTTTCTCGCTCAACGAAGGAAAGGCATACGCCGAGAATTTGGCGAAGGCGACCCCTACCGCTGCGATCGAACCCGCCTGGATAACGGCAAAAAAACTCCAGCCGTACAAAAACCCTACCAGGGGATTGAAGGCTTCCTTCAGATAGGTATACTGGCCGCCAGCCTTGGGGAACATGCCGCTCAATTCCCCGTAGCTCAATGCGGCGATCAGGGTGAGCAGCCCTGTCAGGAGCCAGATAATGATGAGCCATCCGGCCGAGCCCACATTACGGGTGATATCGGCGCTTACGATAAAAATGCCCGAGCCGATCATGGATCCAACCACGATCATCGTGGCATCCAGCAATCCAAGGGATTGTTTAAAAGAAACTTTTTCTTCACTCATGTGCTACTTAGTTTGGTATAAAAGACGGACCAGGGAAATTCCCTGCCTTGGCAGTGTAAAATGTAACCTAAGCGCTCCCCCCTTCGTGGTCATTTTCCCGGGCGCTTCCAGCAATTGTAATTTGCCTGCTTTTTCCAGCTCTCCGTATTGTTCGGGAGACACCTCCTGCGGAGACCCCATCTTTTTCCAGGCTTCATATGAATTGCTGTGTTCTCCGTCAATGCGATAATGTTCCAGTATTATATTTTTCGCGGATATGCCTTTCAGGTCCAGCACGATCTCGCTGGCTACGGCCGGCAGATCATCATCATGATAATTCCAGATCATCACCGCCATGCCCTTTTTGTCACCCCCTGCCAGTGCATGAATATCCGGCTTCTCTCCGTGCGCTCCCCTTCTTATCAGGCTGTCCAACGGGATCATGGCTTCATTGACGACTACCACCCTGTCCCGGGGCATCAAACCCCACATCCGGAAAACATTCAACACGGGCTTGTCCACTCCATTGGTGGCAAGATCACGGAATCCGTCAAACCAGCGCTGGCCTTCGAATTCAAAACTCCAGCTCACGGCTCCTACCATATTTACACCATATCTTTCCGCCAGATCATAGATCCGGGAAAAAGTACTGGCGGTGTAACTGCTATACATCGTCCCGTTCCGGTAGCCATTCTGCGGCTGAGTGGCCATAGAACAGGCGGCACAACCTTCCGGGTCACATTCTCCTATGATGATGGGTAAATTTTTAAACGTGGACGCCGCAACGATAGCGAAACCGTCCCGGACATCCCTCAGTTCGCCGGTCATGCTCATCCGTACATGACCATCTATCACCCGCGGGCTGCCCTTTGCATGCCAACTGATATAATCCAGCGGCGCGCCCGTTCCGCCGGTAGCAGCATTTACTCCACCTGCGCAATGTGCCAGGAAATCTTTCAACCACTCCGCTGCCTTGTCCCAGCTCGGTCCCGTCGTCGTCGGTCCGCCAATACGCGCGCCCGGACAAGCTTTTTTCAACCCATCTGCCGCAAAATCATATAATCGGAAATACTCTTCTTTCGTCCCTTTCCAATACCCGATATTCGGCTCGTTCCATACTTCCCACCACCAACTCTTTACTTCCGATTCTCCATATCGTTGTACACAATGCCTCACCCATTCGTAAATCAGCCGGCCCCATTTCTGGTAATCCCCGGGAGGATAGGCCCAGCCCGTATAGATCAGCCCGTAATCGAGGCCCGGCACCCAATGATGTTTGTAAGGCTCGGGATGCACGGACATAGCTTCGGGCATGAACCCGATCTCGGCGATAGGCTTCATGCCCCGCCGGATCAATCCGTCAAAGATGGAGTCGAGGATCTTCCAGGAATAGACGGGCTCGCCTTTTTCATTTTCCGTATAGGCATTTGTAGAACCCCATTTGAAAGAAGGCTGTCCGTCGCCTGTCGTCAGTAGATTGTGCAGACGTACGTATACGGGCGAAGGGCTGAGTGCCGCCAGTTCGGACAACAATTTCTTCCCGTCTTTTGCCGTGGTATAATTGGGCTCATCAGCGCCGAAATAGCTCCAGATGGGAGCAAGTTTCCCCTGCTGTTGTGAAGCATCCACCCGGATGGTTATGGGATCCTGCGCCTGCGCGAACAGAACAAAGATCCCTGATAACATCGACGCAATTAGCCTTAGCCGCATAATGACTGGTTTTGGCTAAATTAAGAGTTTCAAAGGCTGCCGGCTCTTTCTTTGCTTTGAATTTTTCCGGGCCTGAGAGAAAGATAATCCGGAAGCACGGGTCTTGAAGCCACGCAATCGCCGATCGTTCTGAGTACATGATCGCGCTCTTTACCTACCAGGGCCAACCGCGGCGCACGTACATATTCGCTGCCGATGCCTGTCTGCGCCTCAGCAAGCTTGATATACTGTACCAGTTTCGCGTGTATGTCCAATTCCAGTACGGGTAGGAACCACCGGTAAATAGCCAGCGCTTCTTCGAGTCTCCCGGCCTTTACAAGCCTGTATACGGCCACGGTCTCCGCAGGGAAGGCACATACCAGTCCCGCGACCCAGCCATCGGCTCCCATCACCAGTTCTTCCATTGCCAGCGTATCGACGCCGCATAATACTTTCAGACGATCTCCAAAACGGTTGATCAGGCGGGTGACGTTAGAGACGTCCCGCGTGGATTCTTTGATAGCCTGTATATTCGGACATTCGATCAATTCCTCGAACATATCCAGGGTCACCTCCGTCTTGTAATCAACGGGGTTGTTATAGATCATGATGGGAAGATCGGTGGAATTCGCGATCGTTTTGAAATAGGTCACCGTTTCCCGGTGGTCCGAGGAATAACGCATCGGCGGCAGGATCATCAATCCCTTCGCTCCCCAGGCCTTGGCATAAGCCGCCTGTTGCAAGGCTTCCCTGGTAGAACCTTCGGCTATATTCAGGATCACCGGCAGAGAGCCATTCACATGCTCTACCGTGAATTTCACTAATTTTTCTTTTTCTTCCAACGTCAGTACACTGGCTTCTCCAAGACTTCCTCCGAGAATAATTCCATCGATCCCGGACGCTATCTGGAATTTCAGATTCTTTTCGAACATCCTCAGGTCCAGTTCATCGTTGGCAGTGAACTTCGTTGTTAATGCGGGGAATACTCCTTTCCAGACAATTGCCATAAAAAAATTTTTCAAAAATATTCATAACATTACGAGGCTAAATCACGTTTTTTAATCAGTTTTAAACGGATATTAACCTTTACAGCTCATTACTATTTCTTTGGGGCGGATCTACCCCTAACAAATGCTTAACAAAAAAATCCCTTCTCTTCACCCGACCGTATGGACCGCCATCGGTGTGGTCAGATCCGGGCAGGGGCAGGAACTCGAAAGTCTTCCCTGCTTTGATCAGCGCATCGGCGACCCGGTAGGTAGATTCCGGCGGCACGTTAGTATCCGCTTCTCCCACCATCAGCAAAAGGTCCCCTTTCAGTTTCCAGGCATTGGTCACATTCGACTGCTCATCGTAGTGTTTGCCAATAGGATAGCCCATCCATTGCTCGTTCCACCACTGCTTGTCGATCCTGTTGTCATGGCATCCGCAGGAAGATACGGCGGCCTTGTAAAATTCACCATGGAACAACAGCCCTCCAAGCGAATTCTGCCCGCCGGCGGAAGTCCCATATACGCCTACCCTGGAAGCATCCACATAAGGATATTTTGCGGCCAGCGCCTTGATCCAAAGAATGCGGTCGGGAAATCCCGCATCGGCAATATTCATCCAGCAGACATCATGAAAGGCTTTGCTCCGGTTGGCCGTACCCATCCCATCGATCTGAACGACGATAAAACCCATTTGAGCGATGCTCTGCATTTCACCATAACGGCTTGTAAAATCTTTCGGTACAAAAGCATCCTGCGGTCCTGCATAGATATTCTCCACCACCGGATAAGCCCTGGAGGCATCGAAGTTAGCAGGGCGGCAAATAACACCCCAGATATCCGTAACCCCATCCCTGCCTTTCGCGTGAAAGGGTTCGGGGAATCGCAGGCCGGAAGCCAGGTAAGCGGAAGCATCCGCCTTCTCCAGTTCCATGATCTTCCTGCCATCCGAGGTCCGGTGCAATTCCGTCACCGTTGGAATATTGATCTCCGAGTATGCGTCAATATAATATTTTTTATCTGCGGAAAAGGTTACTATATGGTTAGCCTTTTGTTCCGTCAGTTTGATCAGGTGCTGACCATCAAAGCCGATCCGGTAGTAGTGCACGTAATAAGGATCTTCGCCCGGGTTCATCCCATTGGCAGAAAACCAGATCTCTCTCTTTTTCACATCGATACTGTCAATATTCTTCACGACCCATTCTCCTTTGGTCACCTGCATTTTTTCTTTCCCCGTCACGAGGTCCAGCAGGTAGATATGCCGCCAGCCGTCTTTTTCGGAGGTCATGAGTACTTCATCCGTCTCAGGGAGGTAATGGGTAAAGAGCCGTTGCTCGTAAATGAAGGTCTTTGTTTGTTCGTCCAGCGTAGTCCGGGTCTCTGCCGTCTGCGCATCCACTTCGATCAGCCTGAACCGTTGATGACCTCTTTCCACCCGCTGGAAGGTGAAATAACGGCTATCGCTATGACGCCAATGCAATTCAGACGCAAAAACGAAATCGATCAGGGGCGTATTGACCTTTACAGCTTTCTTTCCCGTCATGTCGAACAGGAACATTTCATAGGTAGTGAAAGGATCGCCGGGTTGTTTGTAAGGGCGGGTCCGTAATTGTCCCCGGGTCGTGCCGGAGATGGAAGACATCACAAACGATACGGTGGAATCTTTGAAAGGGCGGATATGATAACCCACCACATATTTACTGTCCGGCGACCAGGTCAGCTCTCCATATGGATTTTCCGTACTACCGTCCGTCGTGAAAGGGATGGAATCGGTAGTGCCGCCTGCATTGATATTGAGCGAACGGGCATATACGTTACCATTCCTTATAAAAGCTTCCCATTGTTTATCCGGGGAAACAAAGCTCCTGGAACGGCCACCGAAGCGGCGCCCTCCTCCAGCCCGATCAAAAGCAAGAGAACGTCCCGGCGGTGTTCCCGCAGGCATGCTATCCAGTTTCTTTACGGAATAATCCGATAGATTGGCATACCAGTAGCTGCCGGAAGTTTCCAGGGATACGGTCGCTCCATCTTTATCAAAGAGCATTCTTGTGATCCTCAGCGATCTCGGCGCAATGGTCTTGTTCATGGCAGCGCCCAAGGCGGCAGCAAGTCTTTCATCGTCGAAAGCTATCTTTCTGATACCCTTTGCGATATCCACGTAAATATATTCGGGTGCGCTGTCCTTTAATAAATTCCGGTACCAGAAAGTATTTCCGTCCGGTTGCCAGTTGGCTTGTACAGAGGTTCTGAAGATCGAACGGGTGGCAATACTATCGAGAACTTTGGCTTTTCGATAACGTTCCATGATCTCCTGCCGGCTGGGCTGATAAGGGGCCTGTTGTGCATTCAATACGCCTGCCATCACGACGAATAGCAGCAATACGGGAAGGGTCTTCATCATTGCATTAGTTGTTTTATAATGATCATCAAAATCTTTCGACTGCGAAAGGGCTCAATTCGATACTGGGCTTTTGCTCGTTCACCAATTCGCACACCAGTTTGCCGGTGCCTGGTCCCAGGCTCAATCCCAGCATGGAATGACCGGTAGCCACTACAACATTGTTGTATTTCTTTATCCGTCCGATATAAGGAAGTCCGTCCGCCGAACAGGGACGATACCCGTACCACACCTTTTCAGGACCGGGCATCGGGACGTCGAATTCAGGAAAATAGCGCCGTACGGCATCCAGGATACCCTGTACCCGGTTGTAACGCGGTGGCGTATTCGTAGAAGTCACTTCCATCGTACCTCCAAAGCGGATCTTGTTCCCGTCCATCGGCGTGATAGCCGCCCTTCCTTCAACGAGAATGGCAGGATAGTTCAGGCGATAAGGGGAATCCTCCAAGGTCACAGAATAGCCTCTTCCCGGCATTAAAGACAGGCTGGTCCCCATCAGCGCCGCGATCTCCCTGCTCCAGGAGCCCGTAGCCAGTACCACGGCATCCGCATCATAGGCATTCCCCCCGGTGATCACTTTACGGATGACACCCCCGCTCGTTTCAAAACGCTTCACTTCTTCTTTTGGCAATAATTGCACACCCTTTTCCTTCAGGTGCCGTATCAAACCTTCCATCAGCCTGTTGGGATACAGATGCGCATCGCACTTAAAGAAGATGGCGCCCAGCGCGTTGATCCTGGTATGCGGCTCTTTCACCTGCATTTGTGCATAGCTCAGCAGCTCGACATCCAACCCAAGTTCGCGGGCCTTTTCCACCGTATGAAGAGCATGTTCTTCGGCCGCGGCTGTCTGGAAGATCTCCAGCAAACCCTTATGCTCATACGCGAAGTCAAAGCCGGGTAATTTCAGCCAGGACCCTTCATACTCGCGCTGACTGAGCAAGGCGATATCCCTGAGCGGGCCGGCCGATCTTTCCACATGCTCCTTCGTCGCGCTCTTCATAAAATTCCACCCCCAATCGATCAGCGAACGGTTAAGCCGCGGCTGAACATAAAAAGGACTCTTTGAATTTAACATCCATTTCAATCCCTGCCGGACGATCCCCGGCGTAGCCAATGGGATAAAATGACTCGGACAGACATACCCGCAATTTCCATAAGAACAATTATCCAGGAAATCACCCTTATCCAACACCGTGACCCGGTGACCCGCTTCCTGCAGGTAAAAAGCAGAACTCAACCCGATAATGCCTCCTCCGATAACAATTATATTTTTTCCCATGGTGCGACATCAATTATTTATCTATCCGGCAAATTTAAGTGGTATCAGGTCTTTTAAGGCCCCCGGCCCCTACACTAATTTTAACCTATTCTTATTGCCGATTAGCTATAATCCCCTTTGCAGACGATTTCAGCATAAGTAACCATATTTTAACCTCTTTTTCACAGATATTAATATATTTGTGATAATATCTGCAAAATCCGTACATTCAATAATCAACCATTATTTGCCAAACCACTGCCAAAACTTTGCAAAATGAAAGTACTTCAATTCACTATTCCCGTTCCACATGACAAGACGGTCATTGTGCAAAAAGATATACTTCCTCATTTCTACCCTCATCTTCACCGGCACCAGGAGATCCAGTTGACATGGATCCAACAGGGTGAAGGGACTCTTGTAGCAGAAAACAATATGCATACTTTCCGCCCAAATGAGATCTACTGGCTGGGGGTCAACCTCCCCCACGTGTTCAAGAGCGATCCTTCTTATTTTTTACCCAAGAGCAAGAAAAAAGTTCAGACCCTCAATATCTTCTTTAATGCAAAAGGGCAACTGGATTCCTTTTTTGAGCTCCCCGAGATAAAGAACCTGAAGACCTTTCTCAACCACCAGCAAACAGGATTCAAAGTCCCGCAGGAACATGTTACGGGCATCTCTGCCAAAATGCTCGCCGTCACGAATAGTACGGGGATCGACCAGCTCATCCATTTCATAGAATTGCTCAAGCAGCTCAGCAGTTTCCAGGAGCTCGACCCCCTATCCTCCGTCTCCCGGCCCGCCTCTTACAGCGAGCATGAGGGTATCCGTATCGCCGCCATCTACAACTTTATCATGCAACAGTACGATAAGCAGATTAGCCTGGAAGATGTGGCCAAGCAAGCTCATATGACCCCACAGGCTTTTTGCCGTTATTTCAAAAAACATACGCTTCATACCTTTGTCTCCTTTCTGAACGAAGTACGCATCAACGAAGCCTGTAAGAAACTAACGGATGGCGCTTACAATAGCATCGCCACCGTGGCCTATAACTGCGGTTTTAACAGCATTACCAATTTCAACCGGGTATTTAAGAGCGTTACGGGGAAGTCCCCCAGCAACTATGTAGAAAGTTATTTTCAGTAGATCCTCTTATTGAAGGATCCCGTCTGCCGCCTATTGGGCTACCCCGCCACCGGGGCAATGTTCTCTCAGGTAAGCCGTGAACAAATGGGAAAGATGCAGGGAGGTCCCTTCTCCTTCGCGGATCGCATGGGTCCGGTTGGGATAGATCATCACCTGGAATCGTTTGTCGTATTTCACCAGTTCATTGATCAGCATTTCGGTGCCCTGGTAATGCACGTTGTCATCTCCCGTTCCATGAATGACCAATAAATTCCCGCGCAGATTCTTTGCATAGGCCAGCGGTGACCCGTTCACAAAATCTTCCCTGTTCTCCTGTGGCAGGCCCATATATCGTTCCTGGTAAATATTATCGTAGAGCAATTGATTAGCAACGGGTGCGATGGAAATCCCGGTCTTATAGATCTCCGGGTATTGGAACAGGAGGTTCAGGGTCGTAGACCCGCCGCCGCTCCAACCATGCACAGCTACCCGTGCGGAGTCGACAAATTTCCATTGCTGCATTATTTTACGCGCGGCCATGGCCTGGTCGTGTATATTCAGCAAGCCGATCTTACGGTAAATGGATTTTCTCCAGGCCGCTCCTTTGGGAGAAGGTGTGCCCCGCCCATCCACGCTCATCTGGATATACCCGTCGGCAGCGATATCCCCGGCATATAAAGGCGTTCCGGCCGAGCCGGCAACGTCTTTTACCGTGGTAGCGGCAGGCTCCGTATAGACCGAGAACAGGACCGGATATTTCTTTGTGCTGTCGAAATCTTTTGGCAGGATCATCCAGGCGTCCATCGTTACGTTATCTTCATCAGTGGTTATCTGGAACATTTTAACGGGATACTGGGGTCGCCCTCCCGCGGCGCGCCGGCCGCCAGTTTGTTCGTTCGTCTTGATGATCGCGTGCCTAGGCAGGCTTACCCATTCGGAAGCCGTTTCATAAAGATGATTGGAAAAGTTATGCGTCGCATAAAGCGCGTTGGGAGAGATACTGTAATTGTGGGTACCCTTTTGAGCGATAGGCGACATAAGGTCCATTTTGCCCTTACCATCCAGGGTCGTCCTGAATAAATATTGCTGGGTGGCATTATCGGGGGAAGCCATGAAATAAACGCTGCCGGTCTTTTCATCGATAGCCTTCAGGCTGATCATATCGTAATTGCCTCTGGTGAGTAGGGTTTCTTTCGTTCCATCGCGGCTGATGCGGTAGATATGGCGCCAGCCGTCCTTTTCAGAGACCCAGAGAAAATCCTTCCCGCCGTTCAGCCATTCCCATCCCGTAGGATCGTCGCTCCACCGGTGCTTTACATCGATCCAGGCATTGTCCGTCTCTTCATAGATAGATCTGGAAACCCCGGTGGCCGCCTGGCAAATAAAAACTTTGGCGAGGTTCTGCTTACGGTTCAATTGCTCGAGTACCAGTTCCGTACTATTATCAGCCCATTCCATACGTGGAATATAGTGTTGACGGCTATCGCCGGGAACATCCATCCAGGTCGTCTTACCGGAAGCCAGGCTTACTACCCCTACTTTGCAAGGTGAAGGGTCTTCGCCGGCCTTGGGATATTCCACCGGCACGGTGAAAGAGTAAAGACTATCGGTGTTATCCATCATCAGGAAATTCCGGATCTTCGTCGCGTCGATCTGCCAATAGGCAATGCTCTTGCTGTCGGGACTCCAGCGGAACCCATCCCTGCAACTGAATTCTTCTTCATAAGCCCAGTCGAAGGTCCCGTTGATCACCCGGGCTGTCCCGTCGGATGTGAGGGGAGTCATAGCGCCCGTGGCGAGATCTTCCGAATACAGGTTATGTTCGCTCGTATAGGCAGCCTTTGTTCCATCGGGGGATATTTTGGCAAACATCAGGGAGGAGACAGGGCGACCTTTGCCTAACTGCCTTAAGCTATGAGTAGCCAGGTCCATGACCCAGTAGTCGCCGCGGGTGTTAAGACGCCAGACCTTTTTAGTATTGGTAAAGAGCAACAGTTGCTTCTCATCCCCGCTAAAGGAAAAGGATTGAACAGCCAGGGGCTTGTCCTGTCCCTGCGGGGTCAATTGAACTCCATCTGCCAGCACTGTCTTCCCGAAAGAAGGCAATTGAACCGACACCAGCGTATTGTTCTCGATAGCATAATAGCTCTTGCCGTCTTTTGCCCACTTTACACCGCCGCCCCCTCTTTGCGCCAGGAGAGCAGTACTACAGGAAAGGAAGGCGCCTAGTGCGTACAGAAAAAACCTGGATCTCATATGGTCGTTTTAGAATAAGGCTGTTATTGTTTGTTCGTGGTGCTTTTTACGCCGATATAATACATCTTCCTGATGGCATCTTCGGTAAACAAGGCGGCTTCATTATCGTTCACTGCGCTGCTTTTCCATTCTTCGGCAGGGAGTATCCTGACTTTCGCATTGTCACTTTTCAACACGAGCGGAAGATCGAAGCCTTTCACGCAATTCGTCCAATGATAAAATACTTTCTTATGGTCCTCGCTGAAATAATATTCCAGGTCGGGGATCTGTGTTGTCCTTAAATACTGATCGAATACTTTCTGATAATTATAGCCGGACTGTTCCGATATATAATGTTCGATCTGCTGGGTAGTAACGGTCTGATGATAGAAGGTCTTGTTCATGCCCCTTAAGATCTGGCGGAACTTTTCGTCGTTATCCATGCTATGCCGGATGGCATGCAGCATATTACTGCCTTTCGGGTACATGTCTCCGCTACCCTGCTCGTTGACATTATACCGGGGGATAACGGGCCGGTCGTTACGGATCCCTCTCCGGATACCGGCATTGTAGGCATTTCCTGCGTCCTTGCCCCACATGTATTCCACGAAAAGGGTCTCGCTGTAATTGGTATAGCCTTCATGGACATACATATCGGCCAGGTCTTTCGTCGTGATATTGTTGCCAAACCATTCATGACCACTCTCGTGGATGATGATAAAATCCCATTTCATGCCATACCCCGTACCGGACCCGTCACGGCCCCGGTAGCCAAAAGCATAACTGTTGCCATAGGCCACGGCACTCTGATGCTCCATGCCGGTGTGCTGTACATCCACCAGCTTATAGCCATCTTCATAGAACGCGTAGGGACCAAACCAGTGCTCCATGCTATGCATCATATTGTGTACCTGCTCGGGCATATAGGCTTTCGCTTTAGCCAGGTTGTAATCCAACACCCAGTAATCCAGGTCCAGGTGGCCTTTCTCCCCCTGGAAATCTTCATGAAACGTGGTGTATTTGCCGATATAAGGGATCAGGCAGTAATTACTGATAGGATTCACCACCGCCCATTTCGTGGTGGTCGTACCGTCCCCGTTATTCTTTTTGAACTGAAGCCTTCCGTTGGACACGGCCACAAGGGTATCCGGGTGGATCATCGTCAGGGAGCCTCCTTTGTCAGGCTCATCGCTCTGATGGTCCTTACAGGGATACCAGAGGGAAGCGCCCATGCCCTGACAGGTAACGGTCATCCAGGGACGGCCCAGGGAATCCTTTGCAAAGGTCCATCCTCCGCTCCAGGGCGGACGGGTGCTCTCATGGGGAGTTCCGCTAAAAAACACTTCCACCGTATTGCTGGAAGACAATTTTTGTTTGGGGGTATGTACATGCCAGGCATTGCCTTCCTGGCTGAAATCGAGCTTACTTTTTCCATTGAAAATGACACTATCGATATGCAGGGGCGCCTGCAGGTCCAGTTGCATGCCCGGCTGAACTTCGCTGACCACTTTATAGGTGATCAGGTTCTTTCCGGCTGCCGACTTGCTTACGAAATCCGGTTTTACGGTAATATCATACCGCTGCACATCCCACCACGCGCGTTCGGGTCCAACACTGCCTCTTAAGGTATCCGCATGTGTAAACACCTTGTGCTTATACTCTTCCGAAGCCTGGGCTACCATGCGGGCCCGTTGGGCGCGAACGCTATCCGGATTGGGTTGGGTCTGGGCCTGGCTTAGGGCAGGCGACAACAGGCAAAAAATGACAATCGATCTTAGTCTGTTCATATCAGGTAGTATTATAAAATATTCATTCCCATAGGAAAGTTAGTTTTATTAAGGCATCCAGAATAATTTAGTCGTCACCACATCCGAAGTCCCGCCACTCACAGCCTTCACCGCTGCCGCCCAGTTGACGGGATTCGACGATTGCTCGGTAGTGGGATAATAGAATCGGACGGGTATTGCGCCGCTTGCCCCCACGGGCGGATTGATCACGTTCAGGTTTGGCTGTCCCAGTCTTCTGATCTCGGTCCAGGCATCCCATCCCCGGTCAGCCAAAGCTATCCATTTTTGGAAACCTATTTTTTGTTTGTACCCACCATTTGCCGTGGAATAAGCGATCACCGGCTGGGCCAGGTAAGTGGCTGCATCTCCGGCACTTCCTCCCCAGAACTGGATGGCAGCCGTGACACCGCTGTTATAATGTTGCTGGGCAGTGCCTCCAACGGCAAAACCTCTTTCGATCGCTTCCGCCTGGAGGAACTCGGCTTCCGCACAGTCCATGAGGTCGCTGGGACGGGTTGGAGAGGACCAGGCATCGGAGAAGGTGGATAAGGAAAAATAAGAATTGCCCGCTCCGGGAATGCCTCCCACGAAAACGCCCGAGCCTCCGAGATCTTTTGTGAAATAGAGGGACAGACGGGGATCATTCCACTTCTTCATGCTATCAACCATAATATTGGTCGGGCAGTTATCATGCCGGCCGCTGTTGATCAGCGCTTGCCAGATGGGATTGGTATTGCCGGTAGGGCTCGCCATATATGCCAGCAGCGCGTTGTCCGTATTGGCGGTGAAAACACCCGTCGTGACCGCTTCCTGGGCCTTCTTACCCGCCGTGGTCGGATCGGTGTCCGCCAGCAGCATGGCCATTTTCAATTTCAGGGTAGCCGCGAATTTTTTCCATTTCGCAACACTTCCCTTATAGATCTGATCGGCATTACCCATGGCGCCGGAACCCGTATTCAAGCCGGCAATACAGGTATCCAGCCGGGTCAGCAGATCGGCATACACCGTCTTGGCATCATCGTATTTCGGGAATGGGATCAGGTCATTCTCTGCCTGGCTATAGGGAATATTACCATAGGTCGTCACCAGGAGATTATACGCAAACACTTGCAGGATATCGGTAATGATCAGGTCGTTCCTCAGGGTAGCCGCATCCGGCGCGCTGAGCACAAAGAGTTTTTTTGCCTGCGTAAGATTGTTGAGTACGGCGCCATACATCGCAGCCCACCAGTTATCCGGTGCATTATAGGCCGAAAGGATATAGCGGGCTTCCGTGGTATAGGTATTTTGCGTCCAGGTCTGCGCGAAGAACCGGAAGGGGGCGGTACCACCGCCTGTATTCACGTAGTTATCCGACAAGGCCTTCATTCCATTGGTGAACAGGGTGGAAGCCGGTACCACCACAGCTTTTTTAGGATCGCTGTTAAAGTCCGTTATATTTTTGGTGCAACCTGCCAGTAACACCGTAGAGAAGATCGATAATATAAAGAGTTGTCTCATGATAAATGATTTAAGTGACTGCTTAGAATTTTACGCGAATGTTAGCACCATAAGTCCTGAAGACGGGATAAGCTCCCGACTGGTACCCTCTCGATCCGTTCAGGCCCGCCGTAGCATTGGCGGCAACCCCTTGTTCCGGATCGGAATAAGGTACTGACTTATGAATGATCCAGAGATTCCGTCCCGTCAGGGAAAATTCGAGCCCTTTTACAAAGCTTAATTTATCAAGGGCCTTTTTAGGCAGCGACCAGGAAAGGGATACTTCCCTCAGCTTGACATAACTGGCGCTATAGACATACGATTTATGCGCCATCCCGAAAAAGGAGCTGAAGGGGAAATTACCCGTATTGATATCCGAAGCGTCGATCTTTACCGTATTTGGCTTGCCATCGGCCGTTACGCCTTTATTGACATATCCGCCACCACTGGCGAGCGAGCTCCTTACAGGCTTGCCATCGCTGTTAAACCCAGCCGTCTCAGGCGTGATCCCTGCGGAAGCGCCATAATCCATGTCCAGAGAGTATAGCTGTCCTCCCTGGCTCATATCCACCAGGAAGCTCAGGGCAAAATTCTTGTAGCTGAAACTGTTATTGACACCACCAAACCAGTCGGGGTTGATGTTGCCGATATCGCTAAGTTTATTCGTGCTCAGTACATTGTGTCCCGTAGCATCCACCAGGATCTTTCCGTTCAGGTATTGAAAGTCCGAGCCGCGGATGACACCCAGAGGTTTACCCACTACGGCCACCAGTTGGATACTGTTCTGATATTTACTGATCGTATAAGAAGGCTGTCCACCATATACCGATAACACCTTATTGCGGTTAGCGGCCCAGTTGATATTCATATTCCAGGTGAAATCATGGATCTTGACAGGCACCAGGTTGAGGCTTACTTCGAGGCCACGGTTCTGTACAGTGCCCCCGTTGACGATAAAGGTGGAATAACCGCTGGAATTAGAGACGGTAATGGGTGTGATCTGGTTGATCGATTTGGTGCTGTAATAAGTGACATCGAATCCGACCCTGTTCTTAAGAAAAGCCATTTCAACTCCAAACTCATAGGTATGGTTCAACTCCGGCAGCAACACCGGGTTGTTATTGGCCGTAGGAGCGGCAAAGAGCGTCTGGCCCTGGAATGGAGCTACGTTCGAATAAGTGTTCTTCGTATAATATACGGGTGCATCGTTCCCCACAGAAGCATAATTGGCCCTCAGTTTACCATAGGAGATCCAGGGCTCATCCGCGAGAAAATGGGAGAAAACGAAGTTACCGGAGATAGAAGGATAGTAATAGCTGTTATTTTGCTTGGGCAGCGTAGAGGACTGGTCTCTCCGCAGGGTTCCGTCCAAGGTAAGGAACTGATCGTAGGTAAGAGTGACCTGACCGAATACCCCATCCACTTCCTTCGTTGACTGGGTCTCTACCGGGGCGTTTGGCGTATTGACAGAATTGGCCAGCGCATAGAAGCGGGGCACCACCAATCCTCCATTTGTCGTAGCATTGATGGACGAAGCGTTGTT
>Ga0307516_10002278_pt1 | contig 25886 bp, 17 predicted proteins | sample 19_EM_MG_FD_203310 | JGI IMG/M metagenome (GOLD analysis project Ga0307516, IMG submission 203310) | Populus trichocarpa ectomycorrhiza microbial communities from riparian zone in the Pacific Northwest, United States - 19_EM | ecosystem: Host-associated > Plants > Roots > Unclassified | place...
GTTCGGGCGCCTTGAGCCTGACCGGCGTCACCGGTTTGTCGGCCGGTACCGACATGAGCTGGACCATCGGCCAGGGCAACGTCTCGGCCGCTGGCGACACCACAGCCACTGCAGGGCATGATGCGCTGATCGATGTCGGCACAGGCAACGTGACGATGACCGGCACCACGGCGCTGGTCGCCACCGCCGGCAACCAAGGCATCACCCTCGGCAGCGGCAACCTGAGCCTGGCCGGCATCACCGCCTTGTCGGCCGGCACCGACATGGCCTGGACCATCGGCCAGGGCAACCTCTCCGCCACAGGCGACACCACCGCCACCGCCGGCCGCGATGCCCAGATCGACATCGGAACCGGCAATCTCACGATGACCGGCACCACGGCGCTCACCGCCACGGCCGGCAACCAAGGCATCACCCTCGGCACGGGCAACCTGAGCCTGGCCGGCGTCACCACCTTGTCGGCCGGCACCGACATGGCCTGGACCATCGGCCAAGGCAACGTCTCTGCCACCGGCACGACCACCGCCACCGCCGGCAGCGATGCCTCCATCGACATCGGCATCGGCCACTTCACCCTCTCCGGCACCACCGCCTTCACCGCCACCACCGGCGACCTCGGCATCACGCTGGGCACTGGCAACCTCACCCTGAGCGGCGTCACGCAGCTCGCCGCCGGCCACGACCTGGGCATGACCATCGGGCAGGGCACGCTCTCCACTTCCGGCCACACCACGGCCACCGCCGCGCACGACCTCTCGGTGGGCATCGCCGTGGGCGACCTGCTGCTGCGCGACACCACCGAGTTCCGTGCCGGCCACGACCTGATGATCACCGTGGGCACCGGCCAGGTGGGCCTGCGCGACGACACCTTGCTGGCCGCCGGCAACCACCTGGGCCTTACGGTGGGCAGTGGCGACATCTTCCTGGGCGAACACGCCACGCTCAGCTCACAGCACACCGTGGGGATCGCCATCACCGGTCACGGCGGCCTGGTGATGGCCGATGCGCAAACGCTCATCGAAGCCGGCGACGCGGTCGACATCCGTACCATCGGCACCCTCCGGCTCGACCTGATCCGCGCCGGCGACAGCGTCAGCCTGCGCTCGGCGCAGGGCTCGATCCTGGACAACACCGCCGCCGAGGACGACCTCATCGTCACGCGCCGGCTGGACTTGTTTGCCGCCACCGGCATCGGCCTGCCGTGGATGGACAACCTGAACGTGGACGTGCAGGAGATCAACGCCTTCAACACCACCCGCGGCGGCATCAGCCTGCAGAACCGCGGCGGCTTCACGGTCGGCGAGCTGGGCATCAGCAACCTGTCCCGCGGCGACATCGCGCTCACCGCCGGCGGCGCCATCGAGCAGACCGGCCTGCTGTACCAGCGCACCCCGGGCGGCGCGAACACGGTGTCCAACCTGCCGGGCTGGCGCATCTATGCAGTGAGCTACCTCACGGAGAAGGACCTGGAGGAGCAATGGGGCAACCTCACGCCGCAGCTCACCTCCATCGTGACGGCGCAGCCGGTGGCGGTGGACCTGGCCGCCTTGATGCGCGGCTCGGGCGTGGGCAGCAGCGGGCGCGATGAAGACTCTGCCTTGCAGCGCCTGCTGGCCGCCGAGGCCGACCGGCTGGGCACCGAAGACTGGCTGCTGGAACGCCGCATCCGCATGAGCGAGCGGGCGCTGCTGGCCGGCCCAGGGCAGATCCTGGCCGCGCTGGGCCTGTCGGCCGACGACGCGCTGCTGTGGCAGCCGGGCGGCCACGGCGGCCCGGACGAATTGCCCACAGAACTGCCCACGGAAGACAGCGAGGTGCCAATTCCTGCCGATGCCGAACCCGCAGCCGGCATGGAAGCGCGCATAGAGGGAAATAAGCCCGGAAACCAGCCCGTGAACCTGGCTTTGAGCGCCATGCTGCCCGCTAGCATGACTCGGGGAAATCACAACCAGGCCGATGACCCCGACGCACCGTTGATCGCACCCGCCGTCACCCCCGGCGCCCGCCAGGCGCCCTCTCAAAAGGAGGCCGACCTGCCCAGGCGGGGTTGAAGGGATGAAGGGCTGAGAGGCTGAAAGCAGCCACCCATGAGATCCACCGCGTGTCGTCGTTGCGCATCGTCATGACGCCTGCAGGTGGCAAAGAACTTCGCCGGAGCGCGGTCGCAGGGGCCGCGTGACAACGAAGCAGCGATCGGGCCGATCGAAGGATCGCCGATCAAAAGCCCGGCAGCTCTCCGGTTCCAACCGGAAGGCCAGCCGACATGTAGACCCGAGTGTCCTGAGGAGAAAAAGTCCATGCCAGCCGTAGAGAGCAAGACAGGCCGAACCACTCCCACGCCCGAAGTGGTGGTCGAGCCCACCTCCACCACCACCCCGTCAGACCGGGGCGAGCGCAGCGTGCGTGTGCGCTTTGATGACAGGCAGATGAACTCCAACTATGCCAACGTGGCCAACGTCGGCATGAGCAAGGACGAGGTGACCTTGCTGTTTGGCACCAACCAGACGTGGGGGGCCGTGGGCGACGAGATCGTGATCCAGTTGTCGTCCCGCGTCATCATGACGCCCTCGGTGGCGAAGAACTTCGTAGACACGCTGCAGCGGGTGCTGCGTGAGTACGAAGAAAAGATCGGCAAGATCCGCTGATCGAAGATGACGATGAAGCCGATCACCTTGGCATTCATCGGGGCCCTGGGCTGGGCCGGCATGCCGGCAGCGCACGCGCTGCCGGACGACGCCGGCTCGCCCGTCCCGCCTCGAATCGTGGTCACGGCCGGCGCTGACGTCGCGCCGCAGCGCGTGTCGGTGCGCGAGTTCGCCGCGCTCATTGCCAGCGCCGACGAACTGGTGCGCGTGCAGCGCCTGGAGCAGGACATCGGCGACCAGGGCGTGCGCGGTGCGCAAGCCTTGTTTGAGCCCTTTCTTTTTGCCGCGCTGGAGCGTGAGGGCATGCACGTGCTCAACAGCGCACAAGACGCCAAGCAACGCGGCCTGAACCCCGGCGACGTGTTCGACTCGCGCGAAAGCCGCGTCAAGACCGGCGTGATGGTCAAGGCCTCCGGGGGGGCCGATGTGGAGCTGTCCTACAACGCCAGCATCATGACCAACTCGCTGCAGCCGCTGGCCAATGCGCCCTCGCCCGAGCACAAGGGCTACCTGGGCGTGAAGGTCACGCAGCCGCTGCTGCGCGGTGCCGGCCCCGAGGCCAACCGCCTGGGCATTGACATTGCCGAGGCCGAGCGCCGTGTGGCCGGCGAGACCGTGCGCCAGCTGCTGGCCCAGCGCGTGATGGACGGCGTGAACCAGTACCTGCTGGTGCAGCGCGCCGAAGAGCGCGTGCGCCTGCGCACGGCCGTGTTCGAGGCGGCCACCGCCATTGAGCAGGAGATGACGCGCCAGCAAGGCGGCGGCCTCAAGTCCGCCACCGAGCTGACCGAGGCGCGCTCTTCACTGGCCCTGCGCCGGGCCCAGCTGGCCCAGGCCCAGCAAGAGCTGGAAGAACAGGTCAATGCCTTGCAGATCTTCCTCTCGGCACGCGAACGTGTGGCCGATGCCCCATGGCGCCGCTCCCGCGTGATGCCCGTGGCCGAGGTGGACACGGGCGCGCTGGCCGAGGCGCGCGACCGCAGCAACGGGCTGGACAGCGTGATGGCCCGCCGCCCCGAAGCCCGCATCGGCGCCCTGCGCGTGGAGCGTGAATCGCGCAAGCTCGACGCGGCGCGCGACCAGGCCTTGCCCGAGTTCAACGTGCAAGTGCGCTACGGCAAGGAAGACCTCAGCAGCTCCATGCGCAGCGGCCAGGACTACCTGAGCAGCCAGGTGCCGTACCAGAGCTGGATGGTGGGCCTGACCTACAAGATTGGCCTGTTCGGTGATGGCAAGAGAGACAGCGAGTACCAGACCGCTGCCTACCGCAAGCGCCAGGCCGAGCTGGCCGCCGGCGCCTTGCAGCAGCGCATCGCCAACGAACTGCACACCACAGACTCCGTGGTGGACAAGGCCGGCCAGCAACTGCAGCGCCAGCGCGAAATCGTGCAGGCCCAGCGCAGCCTGTTGAAGATCGAAGAGCAACTGGTCAAAGAAGGACGACGGTCTTCCGTCGATGTGGAACGCAAGCGGCTGGAAACGCTGGTGGCCGAAGAGGCCCTGGCCGACGCGCAGGCGCAAGCCCTGCGCGCCGGCTACCTGGCCGCGCAGGCCGACGGCAGCCTGCTGGCACGAATGGGTTTGGAGTGATGCGCATGAACAGGTTCCTGGATCGTGGTGTCTTGGCCGCTGTCTTGGCTGGCGTGGTGGCCGCATGGGCGACCACCGCCCACGCCGCCCCGCCCACCACCACGGTGGCCCTGGCTTCCCAGGCCACCACCGCCGCCACCCCCGTGGCAGACGCCCTCAGCGTGCGCGGCATCACCCGCTGCGCCGCCGACCTGGGCCTGGGCCTCTCGGTGGCCGGCCGCATTGCCGAAGTGAAGGTGCGCGAAGGCCAGGTGGTGCGCCCCGGCGACGTGCTGATGCGCCTGGACCAGGCCGCGGAACAGCTGGACGTGGAACGCCGCCGCGTGCAATGGCAAGGCACGGCCGAGGTCACCCTGGCGCAAGCCCGCAAGGCAACCGCCGAGGCCCAGCTGGGCGCCGCCCGCCGCGTCTACAAAGAATCGCAGGGCATCAGCCGCGAAGAGCTGGACAACCGCGAACTGGTGATGACCAACGCCGTGTCGGAAGTGGAGCGCCTGAAGACCAGCAAGGAGATGGAGCGCCTGGACTACCTCACCGCAAAAGAAAACCTGGACCGCCGCACGCTGCACGCCCCGTCCCCCGGCATCGTGACCCGCTTGGTGAAGCTCAATGGTGAAAGCGTGCAAGCCCACGAGACGGCCTTGCGCCTGTGCGACCTGAGCAGCATCCAGTTCGTCGTGAACGTGCCCTCGCAGGCCAGCGAACGCCTCAAGCAGGGCACCACCGTGAGCCTGCAAGTGGGCCAGCCGCCGGTGCCTACGCGCGGCCGCCTCACCTTTGTGTCGCCGGTGGTGGATGCCGCCAGCGGCCTGCGCGAGGTGAAGATCGACCTCATCCAACCCGGCCCGCAGGTGCGCCCCGGCGTGCCCGCCAGCCTGGAACTGGGCCGCTGACGCCGCACCGGAGTTGCCACCATGGCCCGCACCTTTTCTGACCAGTGGTACCGCATTGCCGGCCTGCGGCTGGCCTTGCGGACCGGCCTCTCCGTGCGCCTGCACCACTACCGCAGCGAACCCTGGTACGTGCTGCGCGAGCGCGCGCACGGTGGCTACTTCCGCGTCAACCCTGCCACCTACCGCTTCATCTGCCGGCTGGACGTGGCCGCCACCTTGGACGAGATCTGGCGCGCCGCCGTGAACGAGGCCCCGCAAGAAACCCCCGGCCAGGACGAAGTCTTCGAACTCATCGCCGGCCTCTTCAAGGCCAACCTCGTGCACGTGGAAGGCGGCGTGGACGAGGCCCGCATCGTGGAGCGCTTTGAGGCCAAGCAGCGCAAGCCCTTTGCGGCGCGCCTCTCGGAGCTGCTGTTCATGCGCTTCCCGCTGTGCGACCCGGACCCGTGGCTGAACCGCCACCGCGCCGCAATCGACCGCGCCTGGAGCTGGCCCATGGCCCTGGCACTGCTGGCCCTGGTGGCCTGGGCCGGCGTGGAGCTGGCGCTGGCCGGCCCGCGCGCCTGGACGCAGGCGCAGAGCATTCTGCAATTCGACAACCTGCTGCTGCTCTATGCCGCCACGCTGGTGTCGCACCTGCTGCACGAGCTGGCGCATGCCTCGGCCTGCAAGCGTTTTGGCGGCGAGGTGCGCACGATGGGCGTGATGCTGCTGATGCTCACGCCGCTGCCGTACGTGGACTTGTCATCTAGCTGGGCCATGCGCAGCCGTTGGCAGCGCATGCTGGTGGGCGGCGCCGGCATGCTGGCCGACCTGGCCGTGGGGGCCGTGGCCACGCTGGTGTGGTCTGTCTCGCCACCCGGCATGGTGAACGAGCTGGCCTACAACATGATGTTCACCACGGTCATCTACACGGTGGTGTTCAACATCAACCCGCTGATGCGGTTTGACGGCTACTACATGCTGGCGGACTGGCTGGAGATTCCCAACCTGCACCAGCAGGCGCAGCAGCAGTTCCAGCGCTGGTGGCGTACCGCCGTGCTGCGTACACCCGCCACCGACGACGCGGCCATGAGCCCACGCCGCCGCCGCGGCCTGCTGGCGTTTTTTGTGATCTCCAACGCCTACCGGCTGATGGTGATGGGCGGCATCGTGCTGTTCGTGGCCGACCAGTACCTGGGCGTGGGGCTGGTGGTGGCGGGGGCCTTGATGGTGACCAACTTCGTGGCGCCGCTGCAGCGCATGCTGGCGCCGCTGGGCCAGCCCTTGTTCCGCTTTCAGCACCGGCGTTTGCTGCGCTGGGCGGGCGGGGCATTGGCCGCGGTGCTGGCGGGCGTGCTGATGGTGCCCGTGCACGACAGCCGCGTGCTGGACGGCGTGGTGGAGGCGCGGCACAACAGCAGGCTGCACACCGACAGCGGCGGCGTGGTGCAGCGGGTGGCGGTGGCGTCAGGCGAGTGGGTGCAGGCTGGTACCTTGCTGGTGGAACTGGTCAACCCGGAACTGGAAGGCGAACTGGCGTCCGTGCAGGCGCAGCGCCAGCAGGCCTTGGCGCAGGAGGCACGCGCGCTGGCCGAAGGCGGCGGCGTGGACCTGGACCCCGTGCGCGAGCGGCTGCGCACGCTGGACAGCCTGCAACGCGAACTGCTGCGGCAACGTGACGCGCTGGCCCTGAAGGCGCCGCATGCCGGCATCTGGGTGGCACCCGAGGCGGCTCACCGCGTGGGCAGCTGGGTGGCCCGCGGGGCGGAGCTGGGGGCGGTGGTGGATGAACGCGAGCATGTGTTCATGGGCGTGCTGCGGCAGGAAGCGGCGCTGGCCTTGACGGCGCTGGAGGTGGGCACGGCGCAAGTGCGCATCGAGGGCGAGCGGGCGCGGCTGCACGAGGTGACACGGCTGACCTTGCTGCCGCATTCGCAGAGCACGCTGCCTTCTGCTGCCCTGACGCCATTGGCTGGGGGAGCGGTGCCGGTGCTGCGGTCAGAGAACACGCAGGCGCAGGCGGTGGAGCCGTTCTTTTTGCTGAAGGCGGAGTTGGCGGGGGAGGGGGCTGCGCCTGGAGGAGTGGCGGGCGCGGGGCTGTGGCATGGGCGGTCCAGCTGGATACGGATTGAACTGCCGGATCGGCCGTTGGCGGCGCAGGGGTGGAGTTGGCTGAGGCAGTATGTGCAGAGGAGGTATGCGGTTTGAGGGGGGCTTCGTTCGCGGCGATCTGGGCAAGGAGCTAGACCAATAGCAGCTAGTACCGCTCGCTGGACTCTTCTGCCTGCGCTACAAGCGGTAGAAAACCTTGGCGATCTAACGCCCTGTGTTTATCGATCAGTCTGCGACTCGCTTCGAATTCGAGACAAAACGGGTCTGAGACAAAGCTGATTCATAGTAGTCCTCGTCCAGGAATCGCAACAGCCGCCGCAATTCGGTTTTGTTGCCTGGAAGGACGATTCGTCCATTGGCATCTGTGTTGATCGCAAGATTGAAGGTTTGGGCCGAAGCAACGATCTGTTCGGTTGTAAAGTGATCCAACACACCGGACTGACGTATCAAAGCAATTTTCTTGCGCACCAACGGTCCTGCTGACGAGAGGAACTCAGGAAGATCTCCCACAGACATCTTGGTGTGCGTGGCGAACGCAGTCACCTCCTCATTGGTGGCTTCATTGTAGTAGTCACTGACGTCGAAGACGCGGCGCAGGAAGTGAAAGCTTTGGAACTTGAGAGATGAGACTTCCAGTATGGCCAACAGCTTTGTATCGAGCGTGAGTCCCGCATCGCTCATCTTTCGAAACGTATCGACCGAGAAGAACATCGCCAAGCCTTTGTTGGCGATCAGGCGGCGACGCTCGAAGCACTGCACGAGCACACGGGTCACTCCGGCGTCTATGTGACTCGTGAACAGAGCTTTAACTGCATCGAGCGAGTGCTGTGCTGGATCGAAGACCTCAATGTTCAGGGGGTGGGCCACCGCTTCACGCAGACCGTCGACATCTTCAAAGTCCTCAATGACGAGTAATTCGCCCTCCTCGGGGATGTATCGACCGTCGAAGGTGATTGTCTCAACGATACCGCGCTCGAACGCTTGCAGTTGCTCATCAAACACCGTTTCAATCTCGATCTGTAGATCTGCGGTCAACGGAAAGCGGACGATGCGTGCTCCTGGCACGTTAGTTAGTGCAAAGAGGTTCATGACAATTTGGCCGTGTTGGTAGACTGAGCCTCGAGGACGCCGTATTCACTAAGTTGAACGACGTTGGAGATTGATATGACGTTGGTGATTTTGCGTTGTGTGATTAACAAATAGGTAATGCCACCCCTGGCCTCGACCTCATAGAAATGGAAACCCATGACGCCGAGAATAGGGTTTACTTGAATTGCATGGGTGCTCCAGAGGACAAATACCAGCATCGCGGCGGCAACTAACCACCCCGCCAAGTCCGGTGCAGACTGTCCGCGGAATACCAACGGCAGCGCATACGCAACGAAGAAGCCGATAACCTCCTTGTCCGCACTTTTGGCCTTTTGAATGACAATGGGCAATTGCTCCAGTTGTCTGCTGGCGCAGCGAATAATCCAAAGCGCGAGTGCGCCGAGTCCAACGCAGCAGCACGCTGCAGCTGCGGCCCAGACGAAGCGCTGCTGACTTGCGAACACGTACGCAAGCGATATCGATAGTGGAGCAATCGCTGTTAGCGCCAGAAGTATTCTGAAAGACCGGCCAAGCATATTTTCGGGCTTTCGCTGAAATCAATTCACTGATCCTGCTTGGTCGATATTGTTTAGTAAAGCAGGAGAAGGCTTTATTTAAGATCAACCAAGCCGGCTCGATAACAGCTAATTTACGCTAGGTGCAAACTGCAACTCGCGTGAATGAAGGTGGATTTATTGGGTCTGAGTGCACGCCGCCTTCACTCGATTCGTGAAAGGTTCTGTACGAATATGATCGCGATGAAAGTTCCCTTTTGCAACGTCGTATACGATTTCCGCGGCTCGTTGCAGCAGGGCATCCGACTTCGTGGCATCCCACACGTTTGTCCAAAGACGTTCTGATAGGCGAGCTATCTCGTGAGAGTTGGTGCGCGGCAGCTTGAGCGAGAACTCAAGCAAGCGGGCCGCCATCAGGATGTGGTAACGAGCCGGCTTAAAAGAGGCGGCAATAGATCCGTTGCGAAATAGATATTCAAGTCGATAGTGTGCAGAGGCCACATAGTAGTATGGTTCGAGCCTGTCGTCTGGTCCAAATATCGATTTTCCAAGCTGCTGAACAAGTGCTCCGTATGTGCGCGTTGTTCTATGCGGCTCCTCAAGAAAAACAGAGGCGTATGCGCGGATTAGAGTGGTCGGTGTAATAATTCTCGTCTTCTCAACGCCTGAGCCAGAGCTGAATTGCCTTGAGCGCCGTTCATAGTAGAGGCGCTGCGGATCAGGAAAGGTCTGAAAATACGCTTCGAGCTTTTTCTGAAAGTCAGAAAGAGCGAGGAGTTGTTCCTCCTTGACTTCGGTTTGACGATTCGTTGCTTTTACGATTGACGCGATGACATCCTCGTCATCTGTTGCGATCAACCTTACAGGTACGACTACAGAAGCATCAAGGAGAAGGCGGTTGTCGAAGAGAACATGACTCGTCTGACAGCCATTGACTATCTGATAGTCTTCAATATGAAAGCGATTGCCTGTTGCTCGCATCGTCTTTGCAATGATCGTTACGCCGTTGTTCATCAGCGCGAAGCGCGCACGATGAGCATCGGATTGCAGAGAGGTTCTGATTTCATTGTTGACGGTATTGTATTGCTGCCAGTCGCGAACATTGTCGTAGAAGATGCTCTTGAGGATGCCGCCGCTGCCATCATCTAATAGCGCAATGAAGTCAGAGGCCGGAAGAAGACCAAGATAAGCCTCCTTTACTCCGGCGCTCTCCGGGACGACGGTCTTTGAGGCGAAAGTGAAATCTCTAGCGACCGCATTCTTCGACTCGTTATAGTAGCGTTGTATTACGTCGGCACCGACAGGTGTGAATTCAACCTCTCTGAATATGTTCAATTGCCCGAGATCTTCCGTGACCGCAGCGCGTCGAGCTTCGAGTGCTTTATCGTCGACCCAACGACCTGTTGTGACATAGAACAGGCGGCACACAGGATTGCCTCGTGTGAAACGGCTGCTGCGCTCGTAGACTGCGGCCATGACTTCTGAGAGCGACGTTACGCGTTCGTTCCGAGGAAGAGTAGGGCGCTCCTTGAAGAAATCGACGACTCCAAATCCGAATTGACCGATCTTCGTAGTCTCAAAAGACGACGACCGCTCTGCTTGAACGAATATGAAGGTTGCGTCAATAAATCCGTTCGTCGTCGCAAGTTCCTCCACGAATTCCGCGTCAGTGACCAGGGCGCCGTTTACGATGATGGCAATGGCATCGATGCCTGTGTCTCCACCTGCTCCTGTGACAACATCACTTGTGTCGAACGTGTCCTCGAGATGTCGGCCAACGGTAAGAAACGAGGTGAAGTGCTCAAACCGAGAATCTTCGGCCAGCCTTTCAAGCTGCGCTTCGCGCGCGAACTCTTCTAGCAGCGATTTTGTAATGCGGTCCATTGGATGGGCTTGGCTGTGTACATCATCGGACAGTGACTGCGACGGGCCGAAGAACTAGTAACGCCCCCGTCGAGGCCGAACCAGATCGGAAGTAGTCGTCTGTGAATCATGCATCGATCCGTAGCTGTTGTCAGATATCCGCTATGCGATGTCGGAGCAAGCCTTGCTTCTTTGCCGCGGTCCGTGATCCGGGTATGGGCACCGATTCCGAGATTTGTGAGATTTGCGGTCGAGATTTGGGGTCACGAGATTTGGGGTCACCCATTAGCCGACTCCGTGGTCTTGTTTTCTGCCTCATCTCTCTTGCTCAAGTGGTTCAGAGCCTCGGGTAGCCACCCCAGTTGTCTGTGACGCGATGCCGATAACCAAAAACCAACCTCATCGACGGACCTTCGAACTTGGGGGTCAGGTCTTGCCTTTTGCCTCATTCTCTCTTCTCCAAGTGATTCGGCGTCTCTGGCCTCTACGCAGATCGTCTATGGCGCGATGCCTCTACCAAAAGCCAATCTGGTCGGGGAGCGGCATGTGGACGCCCTTTGGGCGTGGACCACAAATGTCGTGGACATTGATCGGAGTCAAATCAATCGGAGAGTAGCACTCAGCCGGTTGCCTGCGCGCTGGATGTGGCTGACCCACGCGCCAGCCGCGTGACTTTTGTCCTGCTGGCGAAGCGAGGAGCAGCCCAGGTTGAGGTAGAGGGAAGCCCTGGGCTGCCAGCAAAGTGCACCGAGGTATGTCGCAAATCAGGTTGGCAGCTGATCGGCCATGGCCACGCTGGCGATGGCGCCCTTCGTACTTCCGATGTCGCGCAGCTTCCCGTCGTACGCCAGTTGCTGGTCTTCGTCCCCGGGTCTCCGACCTCTGCCTCCATGGAGCGAGCGTGAAGGCCTGTGCATTTGGGCATCCGGAGGCGTGCGGAAGGACTCGGGGCAAGTGCCTGCTGTTGACGTGCCTGCGCCGGTTTTCCGCTTCCGCATGACTTTCGTCAGCGCTTCCCTTCGATACGATCCCGGCTCCCGCCGGCTTGACCGGTAGCCAGCACATAAAAAAAGTCTCATGGCGTCAGCAGAACCGACACAGCCCTATGTGGGCGAACTCATGGTCCTATGCCTTGTCCAGCCGTTCGACTTCCAGAACGCCTATGCGGTCGCGGTCAGCGGCGCTTCATGGAATCCCTGCGGCCACATGCTTCTCAACACAGGGGGTCGAGGCGGCTGGTACTTTCACGTGGCTGAACGCAAAGGCCAGCCGCGGTTCATGCGGGAAGCCGGCTACCATCGGTACCTCACGGAACATGGAAAGCGCGAACTTCGCAGAACCCATGTTCCCATCCCCAACCCTGACGGGGCCCATAGCAAGCTTGAGCAACTGCTCGCCACCCAATGGCGCTGGTTCGTGCTGCCCAACAATTGCGCCTCGTTTGTTGAAGACGTCGTCCGGGCAGGTGGCAGTACCGCGGGGCTTTATTCCAACTGTCCGTCACGGGAGCAGTTCAATTGATCCGCTCCTTGCTTGCCGGTCTTGCCGCAGCCCTGGCCGCTTGCGTGGTCGCCTGGTTTGCCATTCCGGAGTCCACCTACGTCGAGGATGCACTGGGCATCCTTCTGCTTGTGTTCGGTACGACAACTGCGGCCATTGCCGTTGTGCACCACCTCTTGACGCGAGCTCAAAGGAACTGATTCCCCTGCTCATCCGGCATTACCGGGCATAGAGGGTCAGGGTCAGAGGGTCAGAGGGTCAGAGAGGGTCAGGGTCAGGTCTTGCTTTTTGCCTCGTCCGCTCTTCTCCAAGCGGACTTGGGGTCGGCGTGCACGAAGGCCTGAGCTGCCAGCAACGCGCCCCGATGTACGTCGCCAATCAAGCTGCGTCAATGGATCGAATCACCGCGTGAATTGGTACTCGGCAAGCACCTTCGAGGTCATGCCTATCACCATCTGCGCGTCCGCATTGATGTCCTCGTCACGGCCCAGGGGGCCCGGATGGTCGCGGCCTACCAACGTGCAAACCTTGCCCGCGAAGTCATCAAGGATCTTCTCTTCTTCACTGGAGCGGATGGAAATGTTCTCGGCCCCGCCGCGATTGACGATCTCGTGCACGGCCGGGCTGTATAGGCGCGACAGATGGAGAAGTGCCTCCTTCTGCTGGACGGTAAACCTGCTCATCGCGAACCTGTCCCACAAAGGGGGTCGAAGGATTTTCGGATCGGTCTTGCTTCTTGCTCGCCCCTGTCGTCCGTCTATGGCTCACCAGCGCCTTGCAACTGACCATCCAACTTCTTCAGGAAACCTTCGGTTGTCAGTCCCCACAGCTCGGGGCCGAAGTCAAAGCCGTAGGCTGCCTCGAATGCCGCGTCCAAGGTGCCCTGATGGTCTGCCAGAAAGCGAGCAACATCGGCGCGGAGACCTTGTATCTGCTCTGGAGCCGCGTCGTCTTTGTAGGCCTCGATCACGCCCTCAAGGGTGTCTGCGTAGTAGGAGTAGTCCTGGTTCAGATAAGCCTTGATCAGGGTGTCCAAGTGGGGGTACTTCATGGCTTGGGCTGCGTCGGTTAAGGGACTGGGTATGCCGTCAGTATGTAGTACGGCATGTTGTTGTAGGTTTTCAGCTTGAGCACAATCCGGATCCTGGACGTCTTCTGCAATTGGTTTGACAAGCGTGGCACAACCTGGCCGATGACGCTGCCGGCATCGTATTCGATGGGGAGGTTCGCAGTTTTTTTGGCCACTCCTGCATTCTTCGCCCACACCTGGATCTGAGCTGCATTGGCGCGCAAGCCGCGCGAAATGGCCCGCTCGGCATGGCCGAGCGTGGTGAACGAGCTTGCCGCCTGGATGATGGGCTCTGCTGCGAGCCGCGCACGCAACTCAGTCTCGGTTTTGCCCACATGCTTGAGGATCGTGTGCCCGCCTATCTGGCTGCCTGCCTGTGCCTCATGCTGGATCAGGCTGATGCGGCCGGCGCGGATGGACGCCACCCGCACGGCCCCCACCCAGCCGGCCACCGCAAATGGCACCGCAATGTCCACCGTCATGCCGATGGCATGGGCGGTGCCGGGGCTGGCGCCGAGCGCCGTGGCCAATGCCGCCGTGCCGGAATGGGTGAAGCTTTGAATGTCGCGCCCGCTCAGGACCTGCCGAGCCCCCGCAGCCGTGGTGTCGGCGCCATGGACGCCAAAGACCACGCAGCCCACTTTGCTGGCCATGGTGGGTTCCGGCGCAAGGCAAAGCACCCCGGCGCCGGCCAGTTCCGCCACGCCGCCCACCAAGCGCAAGCCGCCCCACAGGCGGTTGGTCCAGGTGGCATCCTCGGAAATGGATTCGTCGGCCAGTACGGCCGCCAGTTGAACGGGACTGAGAACGACGCGAACACCTTCGGCTTCTTGAGTCATCGATACCGGTGCCGGGCGGACGGCGTGCAAGACGGCAGGGCCGGATCGTATCGACCAAGTTGCCGCCGGAAAGATGCTGAAAGTCATGGCGCGCGGCGCCCGACCGGTCGGCTCTGGAGTCAGTCAGGTCTTCGGTGCCAAGCGCCGACAAAACACGGTCACATGCCTCACTTCATCGGCAAGACCGAGCCTGCACTCTTGAGTTGTTCCGCGCGCCTTGTATTCAGTTCAGAAACACAAGCAGGACGCCCCAATTCAAGGTTCGGGTCTTGCCGGCCCCGGGGATGACGCCCACATCGAGCTCCCGTGTACGATGTGCATTGACTTGGAGTAGCTCAGTTGGCAGAGCCGCGGGCTCCATACCCGCGAGGCGCAGGTTCGACTCCTGCCTCCAAGCCCGGCACCGGCATCGCTCGACTTTGGATAGAAACCCGAAGTGGTCTTTGGGCGGGCGGGACCCACAACACTCACCTGGACCGGGCTCGACTCGCGCCTCCACTTCCATGACACAGCGCAGGAAGCACTCGAAGGGCACGCAGCGCGGGGACCTCATGCCCGATATCGGCAACAGCTACGTCGAGGGTCAACTCGCCCAGAGCCTGCGCGCGGCCCAGGTGCATTCCGATCCCGTGCTGCGCGAGAGGGCCGAAGCGCGAGCGAAAAGCCTTTTCACCGTGCTTCAGAACCTGATGTCCGGTGCATTGCGCATAGGCCAGCGGCAGCCTTACGCGGACACGCCCACGTGGGTCACGCCCGAGGTGATGCGCGGCGGTTTCGCGAGCGGCCAGCTCGCTGCGGGGGGTGATTGGCGAGAGCATGAGATCGCGCTCGCGAACCGAATCGGCGTCAAGCCGACGGTCGCGCGCACCGCGCTCAACGGTTATTACCTCACGCGAGAGGGCCTCGCGGAACTCGCAGGCTGGCTCGATTCCGGAAACTACCGCATCGACGTCCCAGAGGAGGTTGCGCTTCCGGCGATCAGGTGGCTGCTCGCGCACGGCGAGTACGCCACGGCCGCGACACTGATCGAGGCGATCGAGCCCTTCTTCGACCGGCTGCGCTTCTATCCGCGACCGGCTGAAGCGCCGCTCGCCGATCCTGCCGTGGGCATCGGAACGCCCGTCCTCGCCCGGAGCGCCCGCTCGGTCGCCGAGGGACTTGGGATGAAGGCGCCTTCCAAGAACGTCGAGGCGATGCGCGAGCACTACGAGGTATGGGCGCCGCTCACCGACGCATTGGTCGCGCTTGTGCTCGACACGGTCGTTGGCGACCCCCCGCGCTTCGAGGGCGAGGGACCTGCGTGCGTGGTCAGGGGGGGTGTCCCGTTCACGGTGCTTCCGCACAACTTCGAGGAGCGGTGTGACGCGCTCCTCGCAGACGTCACCGCGGCCAGGGCGCACCACCGCCGCTGCCAGCGCGTGCACCGCGACAACGAGTTGCTTGGCTTGCTCACTGCGTCGCTCACGGCATTGCCTGGCCTCGATGCGGCTGGCCGCGCGAGCATGGCTGCGCGTGTGCGTCATCGCCTGGCGGGCTTTGTGACCGCGCACGGCGTGCCGGGCACGGACATGCACCGCGTGCTCCGGGCCTCGCAGGTTGCGGGGCCAAGTCACGCGCGGATCGCGCAAGTTCTCGCCGAGCGCCTCATCGCGCTCGCAGAGCCGGGTGAAGGCCTCACGCCGGAGGCAGCCGCCATAGCGACGCAACCTGTCATCATCACGGAGCAGCGCGACACAGTGCCCGCCGGAACGCGCGTGCCGGCGCACCTCGCCGCGCGCCTTGTGGCCGCGGAAGAGGCGCCGCTTGCGAAGTTGCTCGAGCGGGGCCTGCTGGGCTCGGGCGAGGTGCTCGCGACGTTGCTGCCGCAGCTCACCGGACCGGCGCTCGCCACGCGCTTCACCGATCCTTCCGCGCGCGTGCTATACGCCATGAGCTACCGCGCGTTTCGCCGACGTCGCTCGCTGCTTCTCTTGTGGCTCCAGCATCAAGTGCGGTTCTCGGAGTTGCCGTGGGTCGCTGCGCTCGAGGCTTGCGCGGACGCTGATCCGCTGCCCGCCGTGGAGGAGACGCTGCGCCAACTCGCAGCGTTCTCCATCATCGCGTTTCCCGAGACGATCACGCCCAACAAGCTTGTCTCGGAAGTCGCGGCGCTGGCGAAGGTCGCACGGCCCCCGACCACTGTCCATCAGATGGGCACTACCGACGAACCCCGGCCATGGCTCCCGCTCGTGGAGGAGGTCGCCTCCGACATCTTCATGGGGACGTTCTCCGTGAAGTACCTGCGCGCCGCTGAGATTGCGGTGCGCCTCTTCCAGTCGCTGCCGGGCGGTGCGCTGTACGCCCGCTACTATGGAATCGATGGCGAGCGTGTGCTCGCAATGGATCGGCTTGAGGAAAAATGGGGTGTCAAGACCTGCCCCGACTTTGACGCCTACTGTGTGGAACTCGCCATGCTGCCGGCGGGCGGCAACCCGCGCGCGCGCAACGGCGCGATGATCGAACAGGCCGCGATCCTTACCACACACAACCTCGCGGTACTCATCAATGGCTTGAATCTCCAGCCTCTGCTGGCCGAGCGCTGGGCGGGGTTGGCGGAGCGTGCCTGCGTCTCGGTGCTCGACTGCCTTGAGCGGCGCGTGATGCCGGAGTCGATCCACCGCACCCAGCGCATGCGAGCGAGCAAGACGCTCGCGTTCGGCTGGCGTCAGATGATTTTCTTTGTCTCTTTCCTGGCGCCGTCCACGCAGGGGTTGTTCGTGGCCAAGTGCAAGCAGCTCCTTGCAGCGCGGACGCCGATTGCACGCGAGCGCTTCGCGCCGGTCATCGTGGGCCTTGAACGCGCGGTTTCTGGAGAGGTACTGCCAAAGCATGCCTCGCACGGCGAGGTCGCGGGCTGCCGCCGCCTTCTCGGGTGGACGGTAGAGACTCCATTCCTGATGGGCGTTCAACGCGAGAGCCGTTGAGCTTCCATCTGCACAGTCTCATGTCACTGCATCGTCTTCGGCCGGCTCTCCAATCGAACCATACGCAAGGCCGCGCAATTGACATGACCGTCATCCAGTATGTGGGGCCCAGAATCGTCGACGGTCGCGGTCGGCGCGTGCGCATGCTGCTCTTGGTGGCAACGCTTTGCGCAGTGTGGGTACCGGTGAAGGCGGGCGGCGAAGCAAGTGCGGCGGCCCCCCGGGGCGCAAAGCCCCTCCCACTGGTTGGCGTGGCAGACGCACGCCAGGCAGGTACAGCCGCACAGCTCTACTTCAGTCGCAGCGTGCCTGGGCTTCGGCTGAGCTACTTCCGCCTGTCCGACCCATCCGCCACCAGCGCCCAATGCTGCCTGAGCACCAAGGGGCGCCCGGTCCTCGACCTCGACGTACCGAACTTGACGGCGGCAGAGCAGCAAGAAACCGTGCGGATCGCTGCGGTGCTCGACCACGACGCGGAGGCCAGCTTCATCGGCGTGGCGTTCGCTGGCGTTGGTGCCACTGCCCAGCGCCTTTCACCCCACCAGGTGCGCATTGAATGGGCCGGGCAAAAGCTGGCGCTGGATGTGTTCCATTGCGTGTCCAGTGAGGGCATGCATGTCCGTGTTGCCGAAAGCGGCGCTGGCAGCGAGCTGGCGCACTACTACGTGCCTCTGGGCTACGACGTGGAAGCGGATTGCACCCCTCACCTGATGCCTGGCCTCTAAGGGGTCCTTTGCGCCTCTGCGATTCAGGGGCTTGGGCAACTTGGTAGGCCAGGGATGCAGCGCCGCCGACGAACATCACGGAACCGGCGTTGCGCAGATACCGGCCACCGCACAGGATGGCCTCGGTCACTGCCGGATTGGGTTTGTCCGCCGAGCCCAGCACCTTGAGAAGGGCTGCCTCGCCGGTCAGGCCCTGGCGCTTCTCGGCACGGGCCAGCAGGTTGTCCAAAGTGCGCCCGCCCGCACCGTACTGGCGCCCACTCGCGGATCTCCCCGCCCAGCACGCCCCCGGGGCCGGCCGGGCCCTCTGCCGGGCCACGGAGCTTGTTTTGTTTACGCGGAAGCGGTCAGAGATGACCCAGTCAATGTGCCGAACTCTGTCTGGCAAGAGCTGGTGCGGGCGCTTCAGTCTGACCCGCGCTAGAGGGGTTCGTCATCTCAAGGGCGTGAACCCGATGCTCCGTGACAGGGTGTGGCTGCGTCATGCGCCATGGGTACCACGCTTTCCAACCAGCACGCGCACGGGGCCGACCTCGCTGGGCGTTTCAGGAGAGCGCAGCGACGGAGGCAGCAAGTCATTCATGGCATGCCGTCCGGGATGTCGATCATGGTTTGCACGAGCCAGCCTTTGCTGGCCGCAGACTGTGGCCTGGGTGGGGTCTGAACGATTGCCGGCCAAGTGTCGAAGACCGGTTGAGCAATGATCAAGCTCCACTCAAGACGACGAGGAATTCGTGCAGACGTTGAAACCCCTTGTCATGTGCGCATACCCGACGTTGCGGTTGATGACCTTGGCCAATTCCCTGTAGCGGAGGTTCGAACCCTCAGGCGTCGCACATGCTGCTGCGTACAGAAGCAGGCCAAGAGCGGCAGCCCAATGAATCACCTTGCGGGCGGAGCAGAGGGTTTGCATTGGGTGAGTCGGGTCAGCTGACATGGTCCAGTTCAGTGTATCCAGGCGACCGTCACGGTTTGGAGTCTTGGGATCAGCCGACAAGCGGACGGTGCAGCGAGAGCCGATACGCGTGCCGATTGCGCTTCCCGGAAGTTTCCTTCGCGGGAATACGAGTGTGCAGCCAGGGGCTGCCCGATCATCGGGGCTCTTAGATCCATGCATCAAGGAGTGTCATGTATCCAGTTGGCGAGGGCAGTACGCCTCGTTTCCCCGCCCCTTCCGACCAGGCTTCGTCCGGGTCCGCTGGGCTGTCTTCCTTGCCGCAGGCGGCCCACGCGGATTCGACAACCGCCATGGCACTGTCCCCACGCGGGCCGCAGCACCGAGAAGACGACGCACCGAGGCCGCGTGGGCGGCTGCCTCTCCCGGCACTCCCGCAAGGCCCGGACAACGCAGGGTCCCCCGGGGCCGTGGATGTGCACGCCGCATCGGCGAGCCGGCCTGCGTCAGTGGTCCCGCCCGCCTCCGCGGCGGCCGCGCTGCAGTTGCGCCACGCTGACATCGTCGCCGTTCGAGGTATGGCCAACGAGGTGGGTGCCCTGGAGGCCGCGCTCGATGCGTTGAAGGAGCCGCTCGCGCAACCCGTGGCAGAAGCCGAGATACCGAAAGCCGATCGAGAAAAGGCGATCCGCCGGCTGCAGGACAGCCTGGAGCGTGTGCAGTCTCAGTGCACCCAACTCGGCACGCAATGCGACCGCGCGCGGGAGGTGGTCGAGGGACTCGACGCCATCCTTCAACAGAAGACGGCACTGCTGGAACAAAAGCACCGGGAACTCGAAGACGGGGGACGTTCCACCGCCGTTCCTGCACGGGCAGAGACAAGCTCGCGCGAGAGGCCTGCAGACGCGCGGGCGGAAGCGGCCACGCGCGTCGACACGCTGACCCGGCAACTGAACGAAACGAGGGTGAGCCGCAAGAAGGCCGCGCAGGAGGCCGTGGCCGTCGCGGAGCGCGACCGACTGAGGGAGCTCGGAGCCGGAACGGTCACAAACCTGGTTGCCAACTCCATCGGAGCCCTCAAGCCCGGAGGCGTCAGGACGGAGCCGATGAAGATCATCACGCAGTGGCTGCAGCCCGTCGCCCGCCGGTCAGAACGTTCCCGCGTGAACCTGGGGGAAACCGTCCCGTCGGCGCAGAACGCGGCATTCGAGCACCTCGCGCGAAGCGCCAGGGATCCCGACGGCAACGCCCAGGAAGCGCTGCGGATCTTCCTGTCGATGACGGCACGCCACGACTTGAAGTGGCTGCATACGGCCATGGAACAAAAGTTGGTGACCTACCTTGAGGGACGCCTCATCGCGGCCGAGGGCACCCGCGGCCCCAGCAAGGCGCACGGCGTGGTCGAGGCTTTATCCAGCCTGATCGAACGGCGTCAGAGGGAAGGGATCTTCACAGGCATGCTCGCCACGATCGAGGGGACGAGCGACAAGCTACGCAGTGGCGGACCAGGTGCCCTGAAGCTCGGCGAACAGATTCTGAACGCAAGGCAGGTTTCGCGCGCGCTCAAGCAATGCGATAGCCTGGCAGTCGCATTCAAAGCCCACCGGGAAGATTTCCTGATCATCTTGGAACGAGTGGGGAACATATTCTTGAAGGTGCAGGAGGATGACGACCTCGAAAAGATGGGCCGTCTGATCGCACCCCGACTGGACGCCTACTACAAGCAGCAGACCGCCGAATTGAACGCCGAGCTCACGCAGCAGCGAAAGGTCATGCAGCATGGCACGTCGTCCGCGGCCGCAAAGGCACTGCCCGCCGACACCGCAGAGGCATCGGCCGCAACTCATGCGCATAAGAGCGAGATCCAGATCCTGCGACTGCGGGGCGACATCGATCGGTACACGGAGCAGAATCGTAGCAAGTTTGAGCAATACACCAACCTGAGCGCGGGCCACATCCGTGCCGGTGAGGAAGCCGACACTCTTAGGGGGGAGATTCAGGTGCACCGGGACGCATTGCAGGCCCGGCAGCAGGAACGGCGCGACGCTCTGCGGCAACGCAGCTCGCAGGGTGCCGAAGCAGGCCGGATCGAGCAGGAATTGACCGCGCTATGGGGGCGCATCCGGCACGAACCCGCGCTCGCACGGCTCGTTTCGCGCGCTGCGCTGGACAGGGCCGAGCGTGTGCACGTCGGCCAGTCGATTGAGCAGATGCGTTCCCGCATGGACAGCGTCATTCGCACGGGTACCTACAACTCTCGATCCAGCCTGCTGCGCGTCGTCGTCGACGTGGCGAATCACGACCTTGGCAAGCCCGAGCCCGCCCTGCTGACGCAAACGCGCGAAGACTTCGAGCGGATCACGGCCAACGATCCGGCACGCAGCCGAGGGCTCTACAACCATGCCCGCACCGTGGGCCATGGCGTGCGGCAGAGCGCGCGAGGGCTGGAAGAAGCGCGCACCGGAACTACACAGTACGACCTGGGGTGGGTCGAAGGCCATGGCCCGCGCATCACGCACATACACCCCTGGATTTCGCCGTACTGACGGGCCCGTGTCCCGGGCGGAATTCAGGCCGCCGGACTCCAGCTATGCGGTGCCCAGCGTCGACGAGCCACTTCATCGGCAAAGCCGCGGCTGCACTCCTGAGTTGTTCCGCGCGCCTTGTGTTCAATTCAAAAACACAAGCAAGACGCCTCATTTCGAGGGCGTTGCCGACGGCACCTCCTCTCAATGAAGCTGCGAACGCACAGTGAGCCTCGCGGTACTTTGCGAACGCCTTGCCGGATGACTCAAGCCTTGCTTTGGCGAGGCTGATGTACTTGGCGTCCTCATCCCACTTGACGAGTGCGCTGTGTACTGTGTCTTCGGCCTGCTTCAAGGCAATTTCGCTGGCCGTGGCTTTGGTCGCCAGGCATTCCCGCACCCCGGATTTCGAATACGAGCACTCCTCCCGAGCGGCCCGTTCGAATCGGGTCGGTGGGTGATGCAACCGTCCTCGGGTCTACCGGGCCTGCGAACGGCTTTCGGAGAGCCTGCAGTAATCGCTTCCACGATACGACGCAAGAGTTCGCTCGGTACTTTCGGTGCGGGCTGTCCGTCACGTCGCGTCAACGGTCAAGCCGCCACGACTCCCGGAACTTGCGCCGGGTTGCTGCGATAGGCCCAGAAGCGCGGCAGGGCGAACCCAGTGGCGATGACGCTCGCGAAGCAGATCGCGCCACCGATCCAGATGGCGGCTGACACGCCCCAGGCGTCGGCCATAAAGCCAGCGCGCGCACTGCCAATGAGCGGGCCGGTCAGGTAGCTGATCATCTCGATACCGGCCAGCCGCCCGCGCAGCGTGTTGGGGATGGTTTGGTTCCAGATCGTGCCGCGGAACACGCCACTGACCATGTCGGCCGCCCCGGCCACCGCCAGGCACAAGAGCCCCAGCGTCAAACTGGGAGCGAAGCCCAGCGCCACGATGCCAAGCGCCCACACGGTCGCCGCGATGACCACCGCACGGCCATGACGCATGACCTTGCCGGTCCAGCCGCTGAAGAGGCCGATGGCCAGCGCTCCGACCGACATCGCCGATAGCAGCCAGCCCACTGCCTCGGTGTGCCCATCGGCCCCGGCCATGGCCGGGAAGAGCGCCACCGGGAAAGCGAAAGCCATCGCGACGATGTCCACGATGTAGGTGCCCATCAGCTCGGGCCGCGCCCACGCGAAGCGCAGGCCTTCGGCCAGGTCGGCGAAAAGATGGGGGCGTTCGCTCGGAGCGTCCACTGTGCCGACGGCTGCCCGCGGGATGCGAGAGATGAAGAACAACGCCGCGAGAAAAGTGCAGAAGTCGAAGAGATAGGCGCCTACCGCGCCCCAACGCGCCAGCAGCAGCCCGGCCAGCGCCGGCCCGGCCACCATGCCGACCGTCCCACGCACCGACGACAGCGCTGCGACGGCGGCGAACTCCTCGGGCCGCGCGAGCTTCTGTGTCAACGCTTCCAGCGCCGGGCGGTGGAAGCCGCTGGCGCCCTGCAGCACGGCCACGAGTGCGTAGATCGCCCACACGTTGGGCGCAGCGGTCAGGGCGTTGGCCAGCAAGCCCGCCAGGCACAGGGCCATCAGCGCCTCCGACGCGATCAGCAGGCGTTTGCGGTCCACGCGGTCCGCCACCGCGCCGCCCAGAAGTCCGCATGCGACAACCGGCACGAGCTGCACAAGGCCCAACAGGCCCACCTGGGCGTTGGAATGCGTCAGCTCGTAGAGCTGCCACGGCACGGCCACATAGCTGACCATGGTGCCCAGACCCGAGATGAACTGGCTGGCGAACAGGCGACGGAAGGCGGTGTTGTGGCGCAGCGGCCCGATGTCAAGAAGCATTCAGAGCTGTCAAATGAGGCCAGATGGCGCCGCGGGCAGGAGCGGGCTTTGAAGTCACACGGCAGGCCGGCCGTGGTGTCATGGGCGAACGAGGCGCCACTGACGCGAGCATAACCAGCTCAGTCATCTTGCAGGTCGGATGTTGTCGATCGAACGGCAATACCGTCCCTGTCACCGCGCAAGTGCAAGCAGGCGGGGCTGTGGGTTGCTCGATTATTTCGGCAGAACGCCCCGGAGCAAACCAGCCAGTTTGTGCAGGGCTACGACGTGGAAGCGGATTGCACCCCCGTCCTGATGCCTGGCCTCCAGGGGGTCCTTTGCGCCACTGGTGGCAGCAACGCGCATCCCGCCAGCCAGGTCATGCACCTCCACTGCCAAGGGCTGGACGCCGGTGCGATCAGGGACAGCGCAGCGCTCCCGAGCAAGCTTGAGCTGATTGCGCCAGAATGCAGCGCAACCCGCTCAACGCCCACGGGCTTTGCGCCACCCCCATGCCAGACATCCTCACGGTTTCCAGCGTTTCCAAGACCTACGCCTCGGGCTTCCGGGCGCTCAACAACGTCAACCTGAACATCCGCCGCGGCGAGATCTTCGCGCTGCTGGGCCCCAACGGGGCCGGCAAAACCACGCTGATCAGCGTGATCTGCGGCATCGTGAATGCCTCCCAAGGCCAGGTGGTGGTGGACGGGCACGACATCGTGCGCGACTACCGCGCGGCGCGCTCGCTGATCGGCCTGGTGCCGCAGGAGCTGACCACCGATGCCTTCGAATCCACATGGAACACGGTGTCGTTCAGCCGCGGCCTGTTCGGCAAGCCACCGGCGCCGGCGCACATCGAGAAGGTGTTGAAGGACTTGTCGCTGTGGGACAAACGCAGCAGCAAGATCATGACGCTGTCCGGTGGCATGAAACGCCGGCTGATGATCGCCAAGGCCTTGTCGCACGAGCCGAGGATCCTGTTCCTGGACGAACCCACCGCGGGCGTGGACGTGCAGCTGCGTCGGGACATGTGGCAGCTGGTGCGCTCACTGCGCGACAACGGCGTCACCATCATCCTCACCACGCACTACATCGACGAAGCCGAGGAAATGGCCGACCGCATCGGGGTCATCAGCAAGGGCGAGATCATCCTGGTGGAGGAGAAGGCCGAGCTGATGCGCAAGCTGGGCCGCAAGCAGCTCACGCTGCAGCTGCACCCGCCGCTGCAGCAGTTGCCGCAGGCCCTGGCCGCGCATGACCTGCGTCTTTCGGCGGACGGCGGCGAGCTCACCTACACCTACGATGCGCAGGCGCAGCGCACCGGCATCCCCGCGCTGCTGAAAGACCTGGCCGATGCCGGCATCGCGTTCAAGGACCTGCACACCACGCAGAGTTCGCTGGAAGACATTTTTGTGAGCCTGGTGAAGGAACGGTCATGAACTGGCATGCCATCCGCGCGATCTACGGGTTCGAGATGGCGCGCACGCGCCGCACGCTGCTGCAGAGCATCGTGTCGCCGGTGATCTCCACGTCGCTGTACTTCGTGGTGTTCGGCGCGGCCATCGGCTCACGCATTCCGGAGGTGGGCGGCATCAGCTACGGGGCGTTCATCGTGCCGGGGCTGGTGATGCTGTCGCTGCTGACGCAAAGCATCTCCAACGCGTCGTTCGGCATCTACTTTCCCAAGTTCACGGGCACGATCTACGAGCTGCTGTCGGCACCGGTGTCGTACCTGGAGGTGGTGATCAGCTACGTGGGTGCGGCGGCTACCAAGTCCATCGTGCTGGGGCTCATCATCCTGGCCACTGCGGCCTTGTTCGTGCCGCTGCAGGTGCTGCATCCTGTGTGGATGATTGGTTTCCTGGTGCTCACGTCGGTCACCTTCAGCCTGGTGGGCTTCATCATCGGCATCTGGGCCGACGGCTTTGAGAAGCTGCAGTTCGTGCCGATGCTGGTGGTGACGCCGCTCACCTTTTTGGGCGGCAGCTTCTACTCGGTGGACATGCTGCCGCCGTTCTGGCGCACGGTGTCGCTGTTCAACCCGGTGGTGTACCTGGTGAGCGGTTTCCGCTGGAGCTTCTTTGGCGCGGCGGATGTGAGCGTGGGGGTCAGCGTGGCGGCGATCCTCGGGTTCCTGGCGGTGTCGCTGGCGGCGGTGAGCTGGATCTTCAAGACGGGGTATCGGTTGAAGGCCTAGGGGACGCGACACGTGTGGGCGGGGTCCGTGCCGGCCGGCCGCGCAGGGCCCGGGTGACCGAAGCGACGAAAGCCATCAACAACAGGATCTGCGGAAACAGCATGGCCCCCGGTGCAATTGCACCCGTCCGTGGCAGGCGCACAGGGCGCGCCGGCCTTTCCGGCCCGGCAATTGCCGCGAAGTATGCGTGGGGAGGAATCCGCAGCGGATCGGTCACGTACGGCGGTGGCAGATGGAATTGCTTGAACACGGGCGCCAGCACCTCCACGTTTGATTGCGATGCCAGCTGGCTGATGAAATCGTGCGCGATCTGGCCCAGCTCGCATGAGTGAAAACTGCGCATCAGGGGGCGCATCTTGATCAGCAATTTTGTGGTGCTGCTCTCGCTCATCCGAGGGGTCTTGAACAATTGCACCACATGCGCCCGCCGCTCACTCGCGGAGAGGTTGTCCAGTTCACCAAAATCCACGCCGGCCTCTTTGGCGCCCTGCAAGATGGCATCAAAGGCCAGGATGGCCTGGATACTTTCGGTGCCTTCTCGCGATGTGCCACCCACCTGCGAATGAACCGCAAATGGAATCACATCGCCTTCCACCTGCGTGGCCACCGGGTCGGCCACCTGCACCCGGTAGGCATCAAAAACACCTCTGCTTTCGGCGTGCGCAA
>Ga0307516_10002279_pt1 | contig 25881 bp, 41 predicted proteins | sample 19_EM_MG_FD_203310 | JGI IMG/M metagenome (GOLD analysis project Ga0307516, IMG submission 203310) | Populus trichocarpa ectomycorrhiza microbial communities from riparian zone in the Pacific Northwest, United States - 19_EM | ecosystem: Host-associated > Plants > Roots > Unclassified | place...
TTTTTTTTACCGGGCAAACCCCCCCCCCCCCCCCCCCCCAATATCTTTATCTAATCTAAGATTCTATGTGGTGGTGTCTACTGTCTCTTCTTTTTCCTCCGCTGCCGCTGCCGTGGACGGCATCAGATAGCTCCTGTAAACCATATTGTCCGTCTCGTCTACGAATGGATATCGCAGCTCTGAAAGGAATTTGTCGAGGTCTCCCTTCTTTCCTGGCGGAACTTGAATTCCGACTAGCACCTTTCCGACGTCTGTTTAACGGGGTGGATTCAGTCAGTGATGTCCGTGGAATAAAATTGGGTTCGGACTCACCTCCTCCGTGGTTGCGATAGTGGAAAAGGGAAATGTTGAACTCGGGGTTCAGTAGTTCCAAGAAATTTCCGAGCGCGCCTGGTCTCTCGGGGAATTCTAGGGGAAATCAAATCAGCCAGTCCGTTCTCCCCTTAGGATAGGATGGCTGGATATCCTCACCGAATCTGTATAACCTCTCATCCTCCGTAATGCCCTCGGGCAGCCTTCCACCAACGAGATACCTCGCATGGGACTTAGCCAGCTCGTTATCGCTGATATCGTGACCCACGAATCCCTTCCTCTGGAAACAATCGAGGATCTGCGGGATCTCCGTATCTCTGTCCTGGACGAGTATGGACATGAAGATGACAGCTCTGTCCGGGTCGCCGAAGCGGTACGAGAACTCGGTGACTGGCCGCGGGAGGATGCACTGCATCATGGATTTGAAGACTTTGGGCTGGTCCGGGACGATCACGGAGAGGAGCACTTCTTTGCCTTCACCCAATCGCGCGCGCTCGGCGACGAACCGCAGGCGGTCGAAGTCCATGTTGGCGCCCGAGAGGATGGCGCAGAGGGATGAGGTCGGGCTGGAGGGGGAGTGCCTGGCGGCGTATTTCTTGAGTCCGGCCAGCGCGAGAGCTCCGGCGGGCTCGACAATGGATCGGGTGTCTGTGTATTCACATCAGTAGTCGGACCTCAAGAAGACATGAGGTGGTGGCTTACCTTGGAACACGTCTTTGATGGCCGCACAAATCTCGTCCGTCGTTACCTGGATGACTTTGTCGACATGCTCCTTACACAGCCTGAACGTCTCCTCTCCCACAACCTTCACCGCCGCACCATCGGCAAATAATCCTACATCCGTAAGGGTAACCCTCTCCCCCTCCTTCAGCGACTGGACCATAGCGTTGGCATCGTACGTCTCGACGCCGATGATCTTGACATGCGGCGCCACGCGCTTCAGATACACCGCAATGCCAGCAATCAATCCTCCACCACCGACACAGCAGAACACCGCCTCCAAATCCGCAATGTTGCATTGTCTCAATAGTTCCATACCGATAGTGCCTTGGCCGGCGATAACGTAGGGATCGTCGAATGGCGGAATATTGGTCAGCCCGTGCTTCAGCTCGAGTCGCTTACATTCCTCCTTCGCGGAGTCGAAATCCTGCCCGTAGAGAATGACCCTCCCGCCGAGACGACTGACATTCTGGTGCTTGATCGTCGGCGTGCCTAGTGGCATCACGATGGTCGCGGGAATCCCAAGGTTCTTCGCCGAAAAAGCCACTCCCTGTGCGTGGTTTCCTATTCACCGTCCGTCAATCACCCCATCATCGCCGGCCTGGGGGAACGAAGGACTCGCCAGCAGAACACGCAACAACACCCTTCCACCGATCTTCCACCGGCAGATGTGCCATCTTATTGTAGGCGCCTCGCACCTTAAAGCTGAACACCGGCTGCAGGTCCTCTCGCTTCAAGAGCACCTTGTAGCCCAGCTTTCCGCTCAGATTCACCGCGGAGGTAATGGGAGTTTCATCAAGAACATCGTAAATCCGCGAGGTGAGGATAAGTCGGAGGTACTGTATACCCACAGAAAAAGTCGGTCAATTCCGTCCGTTCCCCCTGCCCTCCTACCAGTGCAGAGCTCCCCCGACATTCGACTCACATCTGGCGTGCCATCTGGAAGATTCAGCGAGACCGGTGCGCGCTCTCGAGGTAGGTCCGGAACCGCAGAGCTGTAGTCTGTCAATGCCCCAATCGTGGGTGCTGCTGAAGCCATTTTTTCCCTGGGTGATTGAACTTTCGGTTTCGAATTTGCGGACAAGATGAAGGAGAACGAGTCATAAACAGCTCCGAACGGAAATTGAACTTTTGCCCCACCAAGTGAAAAAAGAATTTTGCGGAGCTGAGATCGCTTATTTGCCTAATTATCGTCTAGTTACATATAATTATGTACATATCCCCTCGCGCGTGCAGCAACGGGACAGGAAACACAATGAAACACAATGAAGACAATAAATTTCTGCTCGAATCCTGCGGCGCAGCCCGTTTTGACCCTGCGAGCCATCATTCAGCCTGGTGGATCGCGATTGCAAGAATTTCGATGTGTATTTGCCCGATTGTGTAAGGTAGGTACCTAGTGGTGGTGTAGGCTTCGGGATGCGCACCACATACCTAGCTCGCTCCCCACCATCCCCCACCATCCACCAGCACCCCGTCCACATTCACAGTCCCGACCTACCAACCAGTACAGTGACAATGTCCGACCGTCCTCTCCCATCATCATTTGACGACAACTCGTGCGTCTCCGGTGAGCGTTCAAAAGACCAGAGAGCAAATAGTTAACTCCTTCGCACAGCAACTTCTACGAAGAGAACCGTCTCGCAAAGCTAAGCCGGCGGCTAAAGGAAGAGCCGTTAATTCCACTCGGTTCTCTCCCTCTTTCCCACTGTCACATCCCCCGCTAACCTCATCCGGCAGGCTGCGCTTTAACATGTTTCGCGCTGTACAAAGCGACGCGGTCGATACGTGCTGGCAACAAGGAGCAGACCAATAAGATGTTCCGGGCGCGCATCTACGCGCAGGCGTTCACGCTGCTCGCCATGGTCGGCGGAAGCTACTACTACCGAGAGCAGCGCGAGAAGGAGAAGTCGCGGGACGCTCTGGCCGCTGAGAGGAAGGCCAAGGGGAAGCAGCAGGCGTGGATTCGGGAGTTGGAGGTGAGAGATAAGGAGGATAAAGAGGTGAGTTGAATTGCGGAATAAGAGGGAGAGCGGGCTAATGCGTGAGTAGTTGATCGAGAGGGCTAAGAAGCTTTCGGCCAGGAGGTTAGAGGCTGAAAAGCAAGTGAGGGAGGAGCAGGCGAGGGAGAAGTCTTGACCCCACGTGCTGTGCACAGGTTGGCGGATTGTAGGATATATGAAATGATGGCAGGCGAGAACTGTGTACGCAAACTTTCTTGTCGAGAATCATAACTAGCGGCTTCATAGCATTTTCGTGCATGTATGTGAATATGAGTTATGTGTGCGGTAAGGCCAGCAGCATTACAAAAACAGAAGAGGAACGGAAGCAAAAATAAGCCATCTTGTACGGGAGAGCTACATGCTACATGGCTGGCGGATGCAAATAAAGAAGACAAAAAGAAAAAAGAAAAAGAAAAAACCAGAAGAGGAAGTGGAGAAAGAAGAGAAGGAGAAAGAGAAGCAAAAACGGAGAGATAAACAACCAAAGGCTGAGGTGCGAAATCAATCAGTCAAGCCAATGCCCCCGCTAACTAAGCCCAATCCCGAATACAAAACGATATCGAATGATACTCGCCTCACAACAGTCAACCCCCTCCCGTTCCAAAACAAGCAGAAGAAAAAAACACAATACTCCAATAAAAACGCCTTATTTCCACCTAAACAAAAGTATCGAATCATACGAGAGTGTGTCTAACCGGCTGGAGCTCTTCCGGCCGTGGACATGGGCCCTGGAACCCCTCTTCGTCTTCCGTTTCCGTCTCTTCGGCTTCCGTGTTCTCGGCCTCGGTGTCGCCCGTGTTCGAGAAATCAGACGCCAGTCCGTCGCCATCGACAGACTCCAAGTCTAGATAATCGTCCTCCTCGTCGCGCAGAATCCTCCCTCCGAGTCGAACATCCGACGCCCGCACTTTGTATTCCAGAGCCTTCTTGCCCTCTTTGATCAGCTGATCCGTGACCAGAAGACATCCGCTAAGCGACTTATTCATCTTTGCCGAGGATTCGAGCAGCGCCTGATGTTTTGACAGATCCAGAGCAAGCCGCTTTTCATCCCCCTCTTGGTGCTTATCACCATTGGCAGTGCCTTCCGATTTGGAATCTTCTTCTTCTTCCTCCTCCTCGGATAGCTCTTCCGTCTCGGTGTCCTCGTCTTCCTCATCATCCACTTCCCATTGCTCTCCATCGGCGACACCGGCGTTTTCACCCTCAGATGCGGTGCCCGAGGCGCTGCCGCCCGATTGACTTTTGGCTTTCGACGGCGCCGCCAATTTTCCAGATCGCGCTAGCCGTTTGTAGCGTCGCAATTCAGCGGTCTGCTTCCGCATCTCTCGTTCTAGAGTCTTGTTGATCGCCAAAAGCGATGCGTTGGATATCTCGAGATCCATCACCTGAGCACAGAGTTAGTCTTATTGTAGGAGGGCATTGATGGAAAATCCAGATAGTGCACCTTTCTTTCTCGCCTGGAGTTTGCTGCTCTTTCCTCCATGGCTTTGATTCGCTCGGCGGCAGTCATTGGTGGTGCAGGCGCCGGTGGTGGTGGATGTCCCTCATCGAGTTCGTCCTCCTCGCCGTGTTCGTCTCCCGAAGAGCCACTCTCGCCAGTTCCACTCTGTCCCTCGTCGTCGGCATCACCATTCTCCTCTTTCGTTGGAACAGACATATCGATCACCGAGCTGATTGAAGCATTACGGCTGTGTCGCACCTTCGTATCCAGACTTGATCTGCGCGACGAAGAATACGCCACATGTCTCTGGAAATACTGAGGGGGTGAGTGAAGTCCGCTCGGAGAAGCCAATGGTGACAACGGATATGCCACTTTCGCCGGCGAAGCCGTGACAACATGCGAATCGCCAAACCTAGGCGACGAAGGGAGCTGAGGCGATGTCGTCACGGATCCGGCCTCGGAGGACGACCTTCTGGGGAGCAACAATTCTTCCGTTCCATTCGCATAAACAAATTTGACCCGGCTCCGACCTTCGGGCATGCCTGTGGATGCAGGTGCGGGTGTCCTCGACCCCCCGATCACGGATGCAGGATGCGGCGAAGCTGGGTATCCGACCGTCGATCCTGGCCGACTGGATGGCGGCGAGTGGTTGGCATTTCGTGCGGAGGGAACGGCAGTATGAATCGGGCCATTGATCATCAACTGTGGGCTTGCGCCGAGGCCTCTAGGAGCCCTCGGCGCACGGTACGGCTCGGAGTCATCCTCCAGCGACGCACCATCCGCGTGGAAGAACTTGGGACCCGAGCTGGCAACCGTAGCTGCAACATAGGGGGCGGGTGCGGTGTAGACAGGTTGGGGCATGGGCGCGTGTGTAGAAGTTGAGCCGCCGACTTCACTGGCGTGGAAGAACATGCCCTGCGACGGCCGGGCATTATTGCTGCCTACGGTCACGAAGCTGCGGTTGCTTGCAGCACTGGATGGCCGTGCGGGTGCGTAGCCACGCGGCGTGAGTGTATGATGGTTGTAGGCCGGGTCCGGCGAGGCTACGCTTTCGGCGCGGGTCTTGCGCGCCAGAGATTTGGGGGAACGCGACGCAATAGTGGGATGAAGGCCGCTGCTGGTGTTTAGGTTTGGAGTGGTTCGTTGCGAGGTTGCAGCCCTCATACGAGGTAGAACTGGGGTTGTGGGGTTCTGCGGGGCGCCCTTTACGGTGGGCCGATCGGTGGTACCGGCCATGGTGAAGACTCCACTCTTCTTCGGTCGGATGGTGTCGGAACTCGATGGTGGTGGATTTGTTGTTATAGCTGGGACCTTCATGGCATCTGAAGATAAATTAACGGACGAGTCAAGACGTGTAGTTTGGAGGTGGTTGCCGTTGTTGTCGAAATGTGTAGCTAAGGCGAATAAAAAGGGAGAAGCTCGGGTTGGAACAGTTCATAGCTAGGACGCCCAATTGAGAGGTCTGTGCTCAGGACCGGCGCATTGCGATAAATAGCGGCGAACAGCTCCCGGTGTCTCTTCTTTTCCGTTCGTTTTCTCTTTATATGGGCTATTTCGTTCCGTTAGAATGAGGTTGGAATGGCGAGGGGGAGGTGGGTGGGACTTTCGGGTGAAAGTCGGGATGATCAGTCCGTTGCTGGTGAGGTCGGAGTGAGGTGGAGGTGATGAGTGAGGGGATTACCGTATGCACAGGGTTGTATGTAGTAGTACAGGAGTTATCCGAGGGAAGAGAGGAGGATCGAGGGAGAGGGTCCCTCCCGTCCGCACGCCGGCCTGCGGAACGGGTTCGCCCCGCAGTTACGTACATAGATATGTACCGGTAGATACCCGTTCGCTGGAAGTCGAGCAGGCATAGACAAGCGCTCTAAACTCTGCAGCGGATCAAACACGCTGCCAACTCCATAGCATCGCGGAGTGCTTGGTTGGCTTGATCTACGCATGCACATGCTCACGGGGTTGGGGTTGGACTTGCCGGTGAGGAGCAGCCAGTGAGGGGCCCGGCTAATAGTAATCCGAAAAACAAAAAACGGTTGGTTCAGAAGAAGAAGGTTGAAGGCTGGATGGCAGGAATTCGCAGAAGAATTTGGGCCACCACTCTAGATTTGGTACATAACTAAGTAGTTGTACTCTAGGTTTCGGGTGACATGACAAAACCCGCGTCGCACACACACGAAGCCCGTCACGTGGGGCGCTGACTGCGACGCATCTTCGTCGCGTCTTCCCCATCCATTGGGCCTAGAGCAGGGAATCTCCGCCAGTTCTCCGCAAACCGACGCCACGCGCGCCCATGGACGACAACGCCAGCTACCCGAGTCCTTCTGCGGATATGCGCACTGATGGGATCCCGTCGGAAGATAGCGACGGCAAGCACATGATCCCCCCACCTCCAGCAAACACAACCGCCGACGAGCCCACCGCGGAATCATCCCGCTCGTCACTCCATTACTCCCTCCTCGGACCCAGCCTGTTGAAGGCCGGCCAGGAAGGTGTCGACCAGACCAAGATCAGCGAGATCATTTACAACGCGAGCAAGGGCTCCAAGTTCTTCAGGCACGAGAAGAAGCGGGATGAACAAGTAACTACAGAACATACTTGCATTGTTTCTCGGCAGAAGTAGATGACGGGATGCTGAGTTCGTTTCGTCGGTTATGTAGCTCACGGGACGTATCGAGGCGCTGCTGAAACGCAAGGAGGAACTTGAAAAGACCGGACTGGCAGCGGAGATCCGGAGGGCAGACGAGCAGGTTTGTAACCTGAGGCCCCGGGGGGTTCGTTCGTTCTGATGCCGGGATAGATCGCACTGCTAGAGAAGTCGAGAGATTTGTCCCAGATAATCGGTATTGTGAAGAATAGCCCACCGCCGCCGTCGTCTTAAGTACTGAATGTTCTCGATTAGTGCATGTTGACTGCGATGCCTTCTACGCCTCCGTGGAAGAGCTTGACCGGCCCGAACTCAAGAACGGTATCACTTTTCGCATACTATACGCCGCCGTAAATGCTGGAGGAGCGTTTGCTAAAACATTTTTGCTGGCTACTTGAAGTGCCCATGGCTGTCGGCGGAGGTGTGCTCTCGACTTGTAATTACAAGGCGCGGCAGTTCGGTGTGAGGTCCGGGATGGCAGGACATATTGCAAAGAGTACGCTTCTTCTCTCGATGGACGAGATCTGAGGAGGGACGCTGACGTCGTTTCCGTTGTGGAGAGATCTGCCCGCAACTGGTCTTCGTCAAACATAATTTCGAAAAGTACAGTGCAAAGGCGGAAGAGATCCGGGATATCTTGAGGATTTACGACTCAAGATTCGAGAGCGCCAGTGTCGACGAGGCCTTCCTGAATCTCACAAAAGTACTTCCCTCCATTCATACTCACCCAGCGGTGGGGCAATCTTAGACTAATGGCTACAGTACTTGGAAGAGCATCCAGAATACACCCCCGAGAGCCTGGTAGAACACATCCGCGTGTCAGTGCTCGAAACGACCAAGATAAGCATCAGTGCGGGTATCGCACCGAACGCAAAGATCGCGAAGATAGCGTCCAACAAAAACAAGCCGAACGGGCAATTCGTGAGCCTCGTCCACTCCGCGCCATGCTCAATCCACATTCTTACGCACCTCTATCCAGCGCGTTCCCAACTCCCGGTCAGAAGTGATGACCTTCATGTCTACGCTTCCGGTGCGCAAGGTCAACGGCGTCGGCCGGGTCTTCGAGCGCGAGCTCGAAGCGTGTGACATCAGAACGTGCGGCGACATCTTTCCGCAGCGCGGGCTGCTCCGGCCGCTGTTCGGTGACAAGGCGTGTTCCTTCCTGCTGCACTGTTACTGCGGCATCGGCCGCACCGTGATCTGTCCGGCGGAGGAGTACGAGCGCAAGAGCGTGGGCACCGAGAGCACCTTCCGCGATCTCAGCGGCGCCGAGAAGCTGCGCGAGAAGCTCCGCCAAACCGCAGAGGAGCTCGAGAAGGACCTGGTCAAGACACACTTCGCCGGGAAAGTCCTCGTGCTCAAAATAAAGCTACACACCTACGAGGTCTACACGAGACAGAGGAATCTCGGCAGGTTGGTCCAGGGGAAAGACGAGCTGTACACCCTCGCCCTCCCGCTGCTGCAAGCGCTCGAAGCCGAGTTCCCCGGGCTCAAGCTGAGGCTCATGGGCTTGCGCGTGACGGGGCTGGTCAGTATGAAGAACAGGAAGGAGATGGCGGTAGACATGCAGAAGTGGCTCACCAGCAGCAGCAGCTCGACACCGCAACCGCCCCCGCCATCGCCCCAGAAGCGGAAGCAAACCGTCGACAACGACGGGGGCGAGTGGGAAGTCTGGCCGGAAGAGGAGTTCGAGCGCGCACAGCAGGCGGAGGAAGAAGAGGGAATGCAGTTGACGCAGGAACTATCCGACGAGCTGGAGGCGGCCGAGGCAGAGGCCGCAGCAGCAGCCGTAGCCGCAACCAACTCGGAACGGGAGCCCGTGTCCGAGTCGTGGCAGTGCCCGATATGCGCCACCCCCCAGCCCGCCGACGATACACTATTCAACCAACACGTGGATTTCTGCTTGTCGAAGGGCGCCATTCGCAGTGCCGTCAAGGAGTCTTCCGCCTCGTCCACACTGCCGCCACTAGCACCGCCACCGCAAACCGCAAATGCACACCCGAAAAAGAAGCAGAAGTTGGCATTCGCTCGCGTTCAGAAGCGGTAGTCAGTACAGATAGAAGAATCGCACAGCACGGCGTAAGAATATGGTTGTTTTGTGGGGTTTCGATTGTTTTGGAGACATGTAGCTGCATTACATGTATCCTCAAGCAATTAATTGGCTGGTATATACATACATAAACGCGATGTTGGCCGTCGTTCCTACAAATATTTAGTCGACGGTGGAGTGATATTCCGCTTACCAGCAAACGGTGACGAATGAAGAATCCTCCGTCTAATTATTTGGAGATACCTAACTAATGCCAAGAAAGAAGTCCTAAGAGATCCTGTGGATAGTACTATAAACGTGCATACCGTACCGAACACCATATACCTAGTAAAAACCTTTATTTAGAGCATATCGAAATTACAGGGCCCTAGTAGGTAGAGGCAGCCATCCAAATACAAAGCAAAGAAGAAAAAAACAAGGGGAGGAATGTTTAACCAGCCAGTAAGACATCTACATACACAAGCCGAACCGACATCCCGTAACGTTGATACTCCAAAACTCCGACCTAACTCCGATGAAGGATATTCCGTTTAAGCAATTATACTAGTGATGGGCGGTGGCGGTGGCAGTGGTAGCCGTAGAGTGATCCTCCATAGTCGAGCCGGGTGTGGAAATCGCAGTCTCCTCCTGGGGGCGGTAGAACAACAAATATGCTTTCGCCTTGCGGACCTGGTCTTGCTGTACACGAAATGTTCGCTCGTCGTTGATGCTCCACCACTGTTCGCCGTCCTTAACGTAGGCGTAGTAGTGTCCGGAGTTTGCTCTATAAGATAATTTTCATCAGTCACAATATCCCCGGGAATGGATGGATGGTGGGTATACGGACCCATTTCCTTGATGAATCACGACAGTGTAGAGTTCGTACAGTCGCTGTAGCCCCTCACCAGTGCAGTCGCCGATGTCATCGAGCCAACGGGACATATCTAGATCCTGCAGCGGGAAACGTACGGGCGTGTCGACCTTCTGCTTGCCGTTGCGCCTCCAGCGGAAGCGCTTCAGGTGAATGCATAGGACGCGCGGGAGCTCGCCCAGCTTGATGCTCCGGCTGAAACCTTGGTCCGAACCACAGGTCAGACAGGTCCTACTTGCAGGCGAGGACGGCGAGGACGGCGAGCCGGATGCTGTGGACTCTAATTCTTCCGACAGCGAGAAGAGGTCGATACAATCTTCCAACGCGACCTGGTCTCGGCCTTCGGGTATGACGAGACTGAGATCCAGAAAAGGATCTGCCTTGATGGTATAGTTGCAGCAGGAGAGACATGAGATCTGGGAGGTTAGATCTCATGTAGGGCGAATTGCTGCGATTGAATCGAGCCATACCTTGTTCCAGAGAACACCGCCAAACACGCGATTCACAATGGTATTATCCGCATCCATGCTAGCCTGTTCACCCTTCTCAAGGCTCAATTCAAGGTGCATTTGTTCCAGAGCACACTAGACGCCATCAGCTAGGGCTGTCACTCGGTATGTACACTGGAACCAACCCGTAGAAACTCCTGGGCATCCTGCTGTTCGTATCTCTCGTGGAATAGCGGCAGCAGGGCCGAGACGGCGTCTGCAAAAGCATTCGGTGAGACCACTGTAGCCGCCCGGCCAGGATTACGACGTTGTCTCTCCGTAGTCAATATTCCTACTCCCCACATTGAACGGAGCAACTTTGAAAACTCGTTGCAAAGGTTGCTTTTTTCATCCATGCAAACCTCATCAGCGAGCTAAACCAGTCGCCTGATGGGGCGGAGAAGACATACACGTCCACCGAATTCTCGGTCCCCAGCTGCTCCTGCAGTCGGGCCTCCCTCCTAGTCCTGGGCCGACCCGCCGTTTTCACCGGCAGCTGTGATACCATTGGATGAAGAGCTTCTGGGGTCTCGCGCGCAATGAAGTAATCCCGGAGGAGCGTGGTATGGCTCAGAGCTTGGATTACGGCGTTGTTGTAGCTGTTCAATGACATCAACATACGCACGCGCCCCAATCTCAGTAGAAGATGTACGGACCAGGTATTGCCCAAGTTTTTGAGACCAACGACTCTCGCCCGCTTTGGCTCCGGCTCCAGTTCAGCATCAGCGACCTCTACCATTACCCGTTTCTTTCCGCGGACAATCTGATTGGTGTGGCTATCTCCTTCGTTTCCTTCCTTTTTGGTCTCATCAGCCACCGTCAGCGCCAGTGGTGTGTTGGTTATGTCCAGATAATCGTCGTCATCGACATCCGTCGCGGGCTCCTTGAATTCTTCGGCACTGTTTGAATCTGGTGGGGAAAGCTCGCGACCATGGCCGCTGGTCCCTGCCAATTCATGCGCAGGGCTCTTTATAGCGCTGCCGCCGTCGTCGTCGGCAATAGTTACGGTCGAAGCTTGCGAGCACGAAGGCACAGGAGGCGGCACCGAGACAGACGGCGGCGGAGAAGGTAGAGATGCGACAGTACCGGTAGCGGCAGCAGCAGTTGGATGCGCCTCCTCTCCCGATCCCATCGTAGTCATCGTTGGCCCGGCCGCTCCGGTGGAGGATATCAGGGCCAAATTCGTTGCCGGTGGACTAGAGGTAGAAGATGCGAATAACGTTGATAAGTGCTGGCACGCTGACGAGTCAGCGTTATTCGCGCTCTTTTTATACATGGATATCATATGTCTCTGTCTTTCTCTCTCTCCTTTCCCGCCATGACACAACTTTAGCGAAAAGGGCAAGGCAACCGAACATGTAATTGCTGTCTCCGCATCTTCTGAAGCTTTACCATCCCCTTCTTCTGTTGTTGTTCTTCCTCGCCCCGCGCAGGACGGCACTTTCTTTCCCCCACAAACTTCAAGGCTATTATTTTGTGGAAAAAGGGATGTTCCTCGCTCGCGGCGGGTGGTATGTGCGGTTGGCTGGTGTAAGTGGTGGTGTGAGGGTATGGCTTTTGTGCGGTGCGCGTGAGACAAAGCCACTTGGTGGGGCAGAAGTTAGAACAGGCAGGCCCTTGTATTCAACCTTTTCTTTGCCTGCCAGGACAAAAACAACCGCGCCGGGACTGTTTCCCTTGGGTTTTGTCCTTTTCTTTTCTTCTTCTCCTTCTTCTGTTCCCGGACGATGACAGTCTGCAGATATGTTTATGGGGAAACGGGTAGATGGCAGATGGAGGAGAGTACCCAGATGAGACGATGGGTTCGTCCAGAGAACGAGCACCTACACGAATCGATCGCAGCTGCAGGGGACAGAGCCACTGACGAAAAGAACCGGGCGGCGCGTCGCTCTTGCCCGTCCGCGTTCTCTGGTAAGTTTGTCGGGCAGGCGGCGGTTCCGAGATTGTAATCTGAATGGGTTGGTTGAAGGACAATGAAGCACCAGCACCAGCGCCAGTATCATCAGCTCAGACTGCCCAGCTACAATGTCTGGCGATCGAACAACTATCTCGCAGCGAACCAAACGAAGCCACGCAAAAGAGTAACTGGAACCACCACCACAGCGCGGCTCTTTTTCCGGCCGTTCGTCCTATAAGTGTCATTTCTCGACACGTCACAAAAACCGCAAACTCGCAGCTAGGTCGCAGTAACTCTGATACGTTCGAGCAATCTCGTGCTTTGTATTTTTGGACCTTTCTCGCGTAGCTGAGGCCTGCCAGCGAGGTGATCGTCCCGCAATTTGCAACCAATATCGGCCCCCACATGCTGAGTGACCCCTCGTGACTTGTCCACTCCAGGTTTCCCCTGATCTGCAAAATCGACGATGAAAAGGCATCAACGGACAGATGCAGAATGGCAGCGGCACCGATAAGGTGTGGTCCGTGCGTTACGTCGAAACTAGGCTATCCAGTTTTTCCCCATGCCTTCCACCCATCGTCCGTGGTTGGTTATATGTACGTGGTTTATCCATATGCTTTGCGTTCCACACCGAACGCATAGTTACATGTTACAGAAAATCTCGAAACTGTCCAGTTCTATCGAATCCACCAAAGAAGGCAGATGTGCACGCTCTGCAACAGCAAAAGAAAAAGAAAAAAAGCCAGTGCACACAAGAGGCAAGAGAAAGGGAGGAAGAAGCAAGAAAACTGATCCATATCACCCCCTCGGTACGTAAGAGTAGAACAACCTCTAACATGAACGGAACGGTACAGTAAAGGAAAGGAGGGAAAGGCACGACACGTGGCCCCCGCAAATCTACCCGCAGGCACACATGCATCCGGATCTAAGCGCGACCACCACTGGGCATGCTTACTTCCTCCCAGGACTCGTCGTCCTTGCTCTTCTTCTTCTGGTCCTTCTTGTGATCCTTCTTGTAGTCCTTCTTGTCATCTTTTCTGGCAGCCTCTGCGACCAACTGCTCGAAGGCCCCCTCCACAAACTCGTCATCTGGATCACGTTCGGCCTAGGAATGCTGGTAAGTATTTCCGAAGGCAAAACTTATACACGGATAGACACGTACGTTCTTGAATATAGTGCCAACCATCATCAAAGCATGCGCTCTCTCCACACGTTTGGACAGAGTGGCCGACTTATCGTAGAGGACCTTGTCGCAAACATCTCTGGACGAATGCATTAACACTTCCGTGTATAGGATGGGTCATATACTCAAGGTCGAGGCCTACCGTAGGACACTCTGTATTTCGAACTTGCTTCCCCTCCAAGCGGCGGCGAGAATCTTGCCCGTCACTTTGCGCTCATACTCAGCCTTCTTCTCGTCGGTCCATTCGTCGCCTCCCTTCTCCTCGAGTTTGGCCATTTCTTCCATAGTCATCTGAGCATCAATGGCAGTCGAAATGGTGCCCCACGTCTCCTTTACCAAAGTCCCCTTGTCCTTCAGACGGCTGAAGAAACCACCGATACCCAGGAACTTCTGAGATTTGATGAACGAAGCACCCTTCATGAGGTAGACGCTGCCGATGGCTGTAGTGCAATGTATCAGTGCATAGCTGTCTGCGGACGCATGGAATTTGGACTTACCATGGAGAATGTCAAGACCGAAGCTCTCCATCTTGAGGTTCTCTACCTCGTACTTCGTCTTCTCGTTAAAGGCATGGGTCGTATCCTTACCCTTGTCGGTTTCGGTCCAGATGGAGATTCGATCGATAAGTTTCCTGGTCAAGGTATCCACCCGATCTTGGCGGACCCTTTTACGTTCCGCTTCATACGCGGCCAACTCCTCACGCTGCTCCTTGCTCAGCCCACTCTTTTTCTTTTCCTTCCCCTTCAATTCTCTCTCCCGCTCGGTCATTTCGGCCTCCAGCCGTGCATCTTGGTCGGATCTATCGGTCAACAAAAACTGATTTGCCGGGGGTTTAGAGCGCGTGGCAGAAGCTTCAGGCCGGGGCGGAGTATCTGGCGTAGCAGTAGGCTCGGCAGCCGGCGCGGTCGCGGACTTCGGTCTGGGTGGTATTTCGGGGGCAGTTGCCGCACCATGCGCGGTAGGCACTCCTGTGCCCTCGGTCGGCACCGGTGCTTTTCCATTGGCAGTATTGTGAATCTTGGGATCCTCAGCTTCCTTCTCAGCTTCCTCCTCTTCTTCAACCTCCTTCATGATTTCCATAGTTTTCGTAAGGTCCCTCATCAAAGAGATCTCTCCGATCCTACGTCGCCCATTAGTCTCCCGGCCCCGCGGCGTAATCAGATGGGGGGATACCCACAAGTCCACGAAGGCCTCTCCGCCGAAAATCATGCCGAAGAATTCCGAAGGATCCTCTGCGCGTGAAGAACCGTCAGTGTTGTCGACCCCCAACCACGCGCGCGCCCCCCACCCAAATTGTGGATCCATGCTTACCGAAGCCAGAGTCCGGGACGGCCCGGGCCTTGCCGTACAAATCGTACTGCTTGCGCAGCTCCTCGTTGCTGAGCACTTGGTAGGCTTCGCTGATCTACGTAACCATCGCGGGGAGCAAACTTGGATCAGTCGCAGGAACAGAGAAGACCCCCCTCCCCTCCCCCCCCAAAAAAGTCGCGTCGCATAACGAGTAATAGATCCGGGAAGCAGCGATCACGTACCGACTGGAATTTCGTATGTGCACTCTCGTCGCCCGGGTTCTTATCAGGATGATGCTGGATGGCGAGCTTACGATAAGCCTTCTTGATCTCAAGCTCGGTGGCGCTGGGCTTGACGCCCAGAGAATCGTAGTATTCCGTTTCTTTAACCATATCGAGAGAGTTGCGGTGGTTGGTGGAGAGAACAGGAGGAGAAGGACGAGGAGGGGATGCGCGATGTTTGCGCAAATGTTTTGTAGTGGTGCAGGCTTGCTGGGCTTGCACAGCCGCTTCATGACGTCCGAAGCGCAAGGGTTCCCTATTGAACACTAGTGACTAATGAGCATGGACCTTACCAAATCACTCGGAAAGTCGTGCCGGGTGCAGACTCTCTCTGAGATCATAGCTTTTCTCCCAAGCAAAAGTTACTAATATTTTTGGTGGTTCTGGTCTAAGCTAACCGCTTTCTTTTTTGTCTTTTGCAAGAACATTGGGTGGTCAAGTCATTGTGGGAGCTTGGCTATCACATGCTTAGACTCCATGCACGACTTACGACTCAAACTGATTCTCCATTACTTCTCAAAGGCCTAGACACTCCCAGAGAGCTTGCACGCAACACTTGAATAAGTATCTAATTACGAATGCCTTCGAACGCGTGGTGACGAGTGAGCATGAGTGCTGCAGCTCACAGGTAGGTAAGATTACTCGTCAGCCGGTACGCTGTATCTATGAGCTATTTACTGATATTCCATAACCAGGGTATCACGGCTCCGCCACGCATTGCCCACTCCGCGCCAGAGTCATCGCCATAGCTCCTGTAGCGTTGCGTATCACTACGACCCAAAGGCACCGCTTGAGCCCGAATACCCCCAGCAATCGACAATGCGAATCGTGCCGACCAAGTGTGCCGGCAGGCAGAAATCCCGCACTAGATGGCCCACGGCGACAATGGGCAGCGCCGACCAAACTAGAGCTTACAGGAGTTGCCGGGACAAGGAAATGCGCCTTGAGTCCTTTCGGTACATACCAAGCCCCCATATACGCACATCTCACACGACTACCGAACTTCTAGCATGGCCCTTATAGAAGATCTCCAGAACTGCAATGCTCACCACGGTTCGTCCGCTCCGTCTTCGGGCATCGACTGAACTGTACCGCTAAATGTGGTTCGATCCAATGCACAGGGTGACGGTGATGATGAATCATTGATCGCATACGACCTTGTCAGGCCATGGCGGTATCATGTACAGCTCTATCCATTCACCGTCCGCCCCGACCTCCTATGCTCAGAATTAGGACTGATAGTCTCGAGCGATGGTTGACGGCGAGTGAGTATTGATGGCGGCCAAAGGTTCGACGGCATTCAAATCCCATCGGATCCTAATGCAGTCAACGTCGTCGAACCTCCTTGAGATGCAGGTCCTCTGTGGGCGTTGGAGGGTGAGGGCAACCACCATGCTGCAACTTCTGGACATCCCAGCAGAATACCTGAATTGCATTGTCCCCTTGACTGTAGCGCCAGTCAGTAAAGGTGGGGTCTTGCCAGTCCGCGACCTTGCCAGTCCGTCCTAGGGCGAAGGCCGGACTGAGGCTGCCCAGTCATGGCTGTCGTCTGGACGAACTATAAAACACTCTACCTCACCACACAATCTCCAGACTACATCCCACCATAAATCGAAGTATCCCACCCTACGTCAATCCAAGATGAAAGCGACCACGAGATTATTCGGCTCTACTCTCCTAATAGGCTGGGGGGCCGCTCTCAGAGGCCGGGAAGGGATTCGGGATACCCACGGAGGAAGGGGGGAGAGCTTCTACTCTCCCCAGAAACCGGGCGGTGACAGGCTGGATACAAAACGTTGGTTCGAGTGTAATATGTAGCAACATCTATCCTCGTTACTTGTATCTACTTATTTTGCTTTGTCTGGGCTGAATCGGATTGTAATACCTGCGTTGGGTGCTGCTTCCCAGGATTTCTGACAGTTCATCCAGATGACACAAGATGGAGTTTTTTTTTTTAGTTTCATCATTGTAGTACCTAACTAATTCTAGTCGCGGTTGTGTGTATCTATGGTCCATGAGCTACTTTCCACCTCTACGGATGGCCAGCGCGTCGACACTGTAGCCTAGAGCCGTCAAGTTGAGGCCAGACGCAAGACCAGACATGTAGTAGCAAACAGGAGGAGTAGCGAATGCTAGCCAATGATGCCGGCTCCCGCAACGCCTCGCGGGCACTGCAGATATTGTTCTGAAGACTACCTATATTCGACTCAGGACCGATTGTAGGCGCATACCGGGCGTATATACACCGGGCCGCAGCCCTTTGCTACACACCATATCCCCGAGGCCTGGGCGGAGGGCAAAGGGGAGCCTGCAATGAGCCGCCTCGCGCGGACTGTGGAAGGAAGGACCGTGCTAGGTCGCATACGAACAATGAACAAACAAAAAAAAACCATATCCCCCGATTGCTATTCTTCTAGTTCCAGAACAGCCGTACGTAGCAGCATGAATAATGCCCCGCCAATGAGATGGAGATCTTTCCTTGCGCCACCGGTATGTATATATGTATGGACACTACATATGAATGTCTCAAAGTCCCTGCCATCGGGCCTGGTGTTGGGGGTCTCCTGTGTCTCGCGATGTTGATCGATCATCGGCTCGAGCTCTGAAATGCCGGGCTTTTTTCCGGACACCCGAAAGCTCGTGAATATCTATTTGTCGCAATGTCAGTTCGCCCGCCGAATCTGCTCTGCTGTGAGCTGTGTCTGATGGACAGGCCTATCAGCGCCCCGACGACCTGTGTCTACGGACGCCGCGAAGGTCACCAGCCGAACCGACGCTGACTGATGACTGGTCCCCAACAGGTGAATCCGATGCCCGAGCGCCCAGCAGTAGGGTACCGCTCCGGGACTCGTGTTGGTGAAGCGGGTGTGCTAGGTGCCACAGTCGATCCTCCAGCCTGCGGACCCAACTCGAAAAGCAGATGGAAGAGATCACCAATCGGATGTTTCTCACCAAACGGGCAAAATTGCTCCTGCACAAAAGCTAATCCCTCTCCGCAAAACGAACAACCGGTCAGGATTCAGGATTTGGGATCGTGAGGTTCATCGAGCGTTTCGATTCGCAGCCATCGGTACGCCAGTCGACTTTGGGCCTTCCGGCGTAACTAGTAAACTAGTAGAGTAGATGGGCGTTTGAAACACTCCTTGGCTCGAGCCCACCGGTTACAGCAGTTGCTCGAACAGGCCAGTCGATCCTCTGTCGCCATTCCTCGCCCCCTCGCAATCGTGCACCCGTTCTTTCGGTTGACCGGCGACTTGCACCAACTGGAACCCTGGCCGGACGCAGCTGACGGATCGCCAGCCTCCCGCAGATAAGAGACCCCGTTTTCCGGACACAAAGAGGTCCATCTCGGATCGACCTCTAGAACTGGGACGATTCTCCGGAGGTTGGACGGCGGCAGCCGCGGGCGGGCGAGCACCACCCTCCTGTGACAGGTGCTGGCCATTCGATGCGTAGCACAGGCATGTGGTCTGCATTGAGTACCTGCCCAAAACCGATAGACTTCGATCATCGGCCCTGCCTGGGGAAGCATGCGCTCGCGAACGAACCAACACTAGACTGTCACTGGACGCAGTCCATCCGGCCGCAGCCAGCGGCGGTCTCAGCTGCGGTGCCCGCGTCGAAGGAGAGCAAGACAACCAACCATCCCCTTCGCTTGGGGGGGAGGGTGAGACTTTCTCCGCACCAGAAGACTTGTCTGGATTCTGGGATTCTGGGCGTCGACGCTCGACATGCCCGAACCTGTTGATCCGATGGCGGAATTGTGCATGCGGAGGCTTGCAAGGATGCGTCCACAAGAAATCATGTGGAGTTAAGCGACTTATCGCTCGCTGCCAAGCCCAGCATCATCACGTGCCCGCCTCCGCACGAAGGAAGCGAACCGCAGCGCTGCAATAACTCAATCGGACATCAGGAGTTACCGCAGTCCGTCGAATACAAGTAATAAGAGTTATCTCTGAGTCCTTGCTATACGCGGCTACACGCGGCAACTCCCTGCAGTTATTTATGTAACTACCACATACATAGTTATGCTTCACCCGTATGATGTATCGGTACATATCAGTACTATTTGTAGAGCAAGCAACCTAACTATGTACCGAAGATACATCTCTATGCAACTAGGTATCCTCAACAGCAAACCTGCACGTTTCCGACGCGGCTCAGACTTGTCCCATTGCAGTCTTGTGTACATTTTACTCCGCTCCGACCGATCAACACTCCAACAAGCAGGCGCACAGAGTGAAACATCACCCCATATTACATAGTCGTGACGTAGTCGCTCGCCCCTTGTATGACCCTGAAAACAGGTGCTTGCAAGCAATGTTACACGCGAGGTTCTTTGGCCTATTGCTCCGCCGAGGTCGGGCTGCTTCTTCTTCTTGTTCTCCATCTTCAGCATCTCTTTACCCCGCCTCCTCCATTGCAGGGAAGCGCTTTACATCGTCTTCGCATCGCTCCACTGCCCCCCTTTCCCTACTCTTCATTCCCGTGTACGGACACCCACGACTGCTCCGACATACCGTTCGTACGACAAGATGGCTACCCAGGAATTGCCCCTCTCCACCGAGCTCACCGCTCCCAATGGCCTGAAGTGGACTCAGCCTTTGGGTGAGTGAATGCGGAGATACCGGTGCGATCAGTCCGTGTCGGTGCTTACCGGTATTCTAGGTCTCTTCATCAATAACGAATTCGTCAGGTCCAAGTCCGGAGAGACACTCAGCTCGACGAGTCCCACGTGGGTCCGCCCCAATGGAGGGCTGATGAGAAGCATTGAGCTGACAGGACGCGCTCATCCAAAGCGATGACAAGGAGATCACTAGCGTGTACGCCGCTGACTCCGCTGACGTCGATGAAGCTGTTAAAGCAGCACGTGCCGCCTTTCACAGTCCCGAATGGTCTGAGCTTGGTTGTTTGCACGGCTCCCAAAACCATTGAGCTGTGATTAACAAACGTCTAGTGACTGCGGAGCGGGGAGCACTCCTGTACAAACTTGCCGACCTTGTTGAGAAAAACCTCAATGTTCTGGCAACCCTCGATACGTGGGACATGGGCAAACCTTTGTCTGTGACCAAGTCGGAGGATCTGGTAGAGACTATCAACACGCTGAGGTGTGAACCATCTATAAAACTGAGATATCGCGTAGGCTGCTGACACGGATAAAGATATTACGCAGGATGGGCGGACAAGATCAATGGTGGGCTTGGCTGTTCGGCGAAATTACCTCCCGGTCTGACAGGCCTCCAGGCAAGACCATTGATATCGGCCCTCAGAAGTTTGTATACGTCCTACAACAGCCTATTGGTGTTTGGTGGGCATATCCTTACCTGCTCGAGTGGAGTATATATGTACTGACCTTCGGATGGTTGCGCAGTGGACAGAGTACGTTCCGGACCTCTAGGAACTATTAATAATTGCTGACCCCCACGATCCAGTTATCCCATGGAACTACCCTCGTACGTATTCCGTAACCCTAGAAAAACATTTGTATGCATGATCTGACCTTAACTTTGCAGTGGTGGTACGTTGCTCGCTGCGTTTGCCACCGCCTGCCCACGCGTTTCCTAATGCCCGTACGTAGATGGCTGCATGGAAACTCGGCCCAGCGCTGGCCACTGGAAACACCGTTGTCCTCAAGTCGGCGGAGCAGTCGCCTCTCTCGGTGCTTTACCTCGGAACGCTCATCAAGGAGGCAGGATTCCCTCCCGGTGTGGTCAACATTCTCTCGGGATACGGGAAGACTGCTGGAGCAGCCATCGCATCCCATGAGGACATCGACAAGATTGCATTCACGGGATCGACACTCACTGGCCGCGGTTAGTGCATTCGAAACGGATCACGAGGGGATACTCGGGCTAATACACATCAGCAATCATGAAGGCGGCTTCCGTCAATCTCAAAAATATCACGATCGAGACTGGCGGCAAGAGTCCTCTGCTTATCTTTGATGATGCTGACCTCGACCAGGCCGTCAAGTGGGCACACGTCGGTATCATGAGCAATTCCGGACAGGTCTGCAGTGCTACCTCGAGGATTCTGGTGCACGAGAGCGTTTACGATGAGTTCACCAAGATGCTTGCCGATTACACCACGACGACTTCGATCGTGGGAGATCCTTTTGACGAGGATACCTCTCACGGCCCTCAGGTTTCCAAGCTCCAGCACGAGAAAGTCATGTCGTACGTCAAGAAAGGAAAGGAAGAGGGAGCAGAGCTCGTTCTCGGTGGGTCCACGCCCGGCGGCAACTTCGTGGCTCCGACCATCTTCAAGGGTGTCAAGGTAGGGTGTTTCCCGCGAAATCGTATACCTGTAGCACTGACGAGATCCCCAGGATGACCACACGATCAACAAGGAAGAGGTTTTCGGGCCCTTCGTTTGCATCGACAAGTTCAAGACGCAAGCGGAAGCCATCAAACGTGCCAATAACACCACCTATGGCCTTGGTGCTGCCGTCTTCACCAGGGACATCACCAGAGCTCATGTGGTCGCCAAAAAAATCGAAGCGGGAGTGGTCTGGATCAACAGGTATATATGGTATCCGCCAGTGACGCAATCCGAGCTAATCGAGTCCCCGCAGTTCGAACGATTCACATTTCGCCGTGCCTTTCGGGTAATTCGATTAGGCCCCGTTCTATGTACGTCGCTAATCATCCGCAGTGGTGTGAAACAGTCTGGCATCGGAAGGGAGTGCGGGGAATCCGCTTTGGCTAATTACACTCACTCCAAGGCCATCTATGGTAAGTGTCCTCGATATGCCAGTGGTAAGCTCGCGACATTGCATTCCTGACCGAGTTTTCTGCAGTCAACCTTGGCGCCGCGCTGTAGACGTACGGAGCTCTCGTTGAGGTGAGAGCGTGGGGGTGCTGCAGAAACATGTGCTCTCACCTCGATATCCGTCGGTCTTGTCCAGTCTTTCAATGAAGCAGGAATTGTCCTTTGGGGTTTCCACCTTACCAAGAATCGAACACGATGGCCCGTGCGACTTTCCCCGTAAAGGTACTCATCCGCCATGATAGCTTTGCTTGTTTTGCCATTAATCGCGCGACGTACACCGTCTAATTGAATCTACCATGCTGGCAGATAAACAATCTAGCCAGCCCGACCAGAGAGTGATGACCCATGCAACAAAGATATCCATGTTCCCCACGCGACTTATCATCCGTGCTCCTGTCCCCAAGCCATGTAATACCCCGGCAATGCGGGGCCGTCGTATCTAGGCAAGACGCCCGCGTTGGCAGCGGTTGGGAACTAAATTCTTCCGCGCCCATCACCGCGCCGCCCGTACAGGGAAGCCCCATCTCCGCACCACCACGCGCACGGCGACGATAATCCAGAACATAAAATAGATGTCTACGAAGGAAAGGGGAAAGAATAAGGCAGGGAGAGAGAAATAAATTATAAATTATAAATTACAATAGATCGTTCCGTAATCGATACTCCCCTGCGGTACCTGCGTTGAGCACGTTTTTTTTTATCCATTGACCTGCACTTGGCGGTCGTTGGTCTGATCTTTCGAGAAAAAAATGGGACGGCTTATCTACCACTAGAAAGTACCTACCTACCTGGTACTCTACACTCTCTGTACCTTGCGTCGCCGCATCTCCACCTCCACCACCCACTTCGGGGATCATCCAACAACTTCAACCCATCCATCCACCACCGCCCACTGCACGCAATCTCATCGCCATCACCACGTCGCCGCGGATCACGAAACGCAAACAGCTACAAAGTCTTCCCACCACAATGCCGGAAATCGAAACCCTCACCGTCAGCTCGCCCTACCTGTCGTTCCCGTGCGCCCTCGGCGAAGGCCCCTTCTACGAGGAGGAGACGGACGTCCTCCGCTTCGTTGATATCGTCCGGAAGGAGATCCACACCGTATCCCTGGCCGACGGGCCGGAATCCCACAAGGTCACCACGCTCGAGGATAGTGTCGGGTTAGTCACACGAGACATCACTCGCATGCGGCGTTTTGTAGGGGGGATGGGAACCCCCAGAGAGACTGACACTTTTCTACGTTTTTTTTTTTTAAATAGGATCACTGCCGATATCGAGGGCCGCGCCGACGAGTACATCGTCGCGGCGAAATACGGCTATGCGACTTTCAACAGGAACACCGGGAATCTGACGTACATCAAGAAGGTGTACGAGGACGATCCCGAAAAGGCGGAACGCATGAGGTACCTCCGTAGCGAGTCATGGCTTGCCCGAACCAGGGACCTAATGTGTTTGGATACGGATAAAGGTTCAACGACGGCGCCGTCGACTCTCGTGGCCGATTCTGGGCTGGAACAATGAACGAGTGAGTATCTCTGAAGCGGGGTGGGCGGGGATAGTATAGTATAGGCGGGGTGCAAGGGCGGAGAAGGGGGGAAGCGATCCCCTTCGCCATTTCTCTCCCTGTGGATCGACGAACTCGTGCTGATACGTGTTCCTGCTCTTTTTTTTTCTCCAGCTCCCATACAGAGGAACTACAAGCAGAAGGTCAGTAACGTCACGCTTTGGAACCGGAATTCTGTGCCGACCCGGAGGTAGGAAGAGAATTGGGCTGATGTGCACGTTCGAAAAAAAAACAAAAGGCTGTGTCTTCCGCTTGGACCCCGATATGACGCTGCACAGGATGATCGAGGACGTATCGATTCCTAACGGAATGGGGTGTAAGAAACGAGCCACCCAGCCCCTCTTTCTTCTACATCCATACACACTCTCTCACTCCGAGTACCCGGCCCCCACAGAGAGAAAGAGAAGTGGGAGAGTGGGAACGCGAAACAATGGATGCACGGCGCTATCGGAGCAAGGAAAGATCGCTGACATTCCGGTGTCGTGGGAACGTCCAGGGAGTCCCGACGACAAGACGATGTACTTCACCGACTCTCCCTCCCGTGGGATCTATGCATACGATTACGACTCCCCCACGGGGACGATCTCCAACCGGCGGATATTCTACCAGCTCGATGCGGACGAGCCGGGAGTTCTTGACGGGTGCACCATCGACACCGAGGGGAACCTCTGGGCCGCCGTGCACGAGGGCAGCCGTGTGGTAAAACTGTCCCCGCAGGGCGAAGTCGTGGGCAAGGTCACTCTGCCCGCATGGAAGATCACCTGTCCCGCGTTCGGCGGCAAGGAGCTGGACACTCTCTTCGTGACCACCGCTGGTGTCGACGCTGGCGAGGAGACGCCTGAGGGCTCGAGGGACCACGGCGCCGTCTTTAGAATCAAGACGGCCGCCAAGGGAGCGAGGCCGAACAAGTTTGGTGCGTTCTAGAGCTGGGAAAACATGCGAGATTAAATGTCATCAAGCAAGAAAACAACAACCGCGGACATCCGGTTGTGTCCGAGCGGAGGGAGGGGGGGTCGTTTTTTTCTTTCTTTTTCTTCCCCTCTCTCTTTCTTCTGCAAGCGAGGGGGGGTTTTTTCCCGTTGGGATGAGGAATTGGAGTTGTTTTTAGTGATTGAATGATTGATTGTTTGGTTGGCTGGTCTGTTTGATTTTTGTTTTGTTTGATTTCGTTTGTTTAATTGTTGGTGTTTCGACTGGCAGGGTGTGTTTATAGTACCACACACATGCAAGGAACTGAAGGAGGCGCGAGTGCGCTGAATTGGCAAGTATCTCCGTCCCCAGCGCCCGGTTAGAGAGCCCCCACTCTACCTGCCACCGGTGTCTGTATCTACCCAGAACACTTGCTGGGATTGCTTTCAGACTTGTACCCACGTCGTCATCATCATCGCCATCGTCATCACCATCTTAGGCCTGATGGTATGTAGGTATCGTAGTCTCCTCGGGTCCGGAGAGAAGCCGTCCGTCCGGGGGAGGGGGGGGTTTATTTCGTGTTGCCCGGGTTTCGGGTTCCGTCTTGTCGGAGCCAATACGACACAAAATGCAATACATACCTACATACATAGGAACATACATACATACATGCGCAGTGTATACATCCAGAGGGGCACGGGGGAGTCTGGGTGTGCGAGAGTGGGGTCTGGGGGTTTCTTTTTTTCTCTTTCTCTTCTCGGTTGTTATCGTAGTGTTTTTTTTTTTTTTGTGTTGGAGGAGGTGACCACAGCGAAGAGCGACAACGACGGACCCAACGATACATACTTACTTACCTACCATATGCGCGCTTAATCTCCGCTGGAGGTTACTTTGCCCCCCCCCCCGGCTCTCTGCTCTATGTGCTCTAGAGATGCTGCTGTGCGGGCGAGTGGAGGATACGAGAGGAGACGGCCGAGCATCGTACTCCATCATACCCGCCAACCCCCCTCGCGTGTGTGTGTGTGTGTGTGTGTGTGTGCCTCGGCCCTTGTGTACATAGGTATCACGGCTACTCTAGAAGGGACATATGTACTCTATCGTGGTATGTATGTATGTATGTGTGCAAGAGAGGGACGCGGCTGGGCTGCGTCCATGTGATTGGGGTTACAGGAGCCGATTCAACTCGCCCCAACTCTCGGCGTGGGGTGAAGCCCCCCCCTCGCGCGAAACTCGCGACTGAGCCACACCCCCCCCCCCCGTCCCGACAACCTGTATCTGCATCAGCATCACGCCTCGCACGTTGTCGTATCCTTCCGTTCCATCCATCCATCCATCCATCCATCCATCATCATCCACCTCATCCACCCATCCAATTCATTCCCTCCCCCGCCACCCCTTCCTCATCGGTACCTATGATAGTTATCATTCATCAGACTGCCTAACCCTATCTTATCGGAACGAAAAAAAAAGAAATGTAG